>ENA-OQHZ01000036-OQHZ01000036.1-human-gut-metagenome-genome-assembly--contig:-NODE-36-length-116324-cov-6.537812_pt1 | contig 116324 bp, 162 predicted proteins | sample MGYA00242642_ERZ504734 | MGnify/ENA primary metagenome ERZ504734 (study PRJEB26092, sample SAMD00036210) | human gut metagenome | host: Homo sapiens | study: EMG produced TPA metagenomics assembly of...
TCATCATATCTTTTGATAAATCCTTCCATTAATTCTGGTGTATAACTACTTCCTCCACCAATTGTTACAATTTTTACGGGTTTTTTACTCATTTTTATATCCTCCATTTTTTGATATATTCATTATAACATAGAGGTCTATACAAGAAAGCTTATTTCATTTTATGAAAAAAAAATAGAAGCGTGAGCTTCTATTTTAAATTATCTAATACTTTATAGATTTCTTCAGCAACTTCATCCATTGATTGATTTCCGTCAACATTAGTAAGTTCACCTAACATTGTGTAGTAATCAATTAAAGGTTTTGTTTGTTTATTGTAAGTATCAATACGTACTTGAACTGCTTCTTCACTTTCGTCAGAACGTTGTGTTAATTCTCCACCGCATGCGTCACAAACACCTTCTTTTTTAGGTGGATTGTAAACGATATGATATGATTTACCACAATCAGCACAAGTTCTTCTTCCTGATAAACGTTTAACTAATACATCTTCAGGAATATCTAAGTTGATTACAGCATCAATTTTAAAATTGAACATTGAACAAATATCAGCTAATTTTCTAGCTTGAATGATTGTTCTTGGGAAACCATCTAAGATGAAACCATTTTTAAATTCTTCAGTGTTAATATTTTCTTCTAAATATTCTTGAATCATTTGAATTGTAAAATCATCTGGCACTAAATAACCAAAAGAAATAAAATATTTAGCAATAACACCAAATTTTGTTTCTTCTTTAATTGCTTTTCTAAATAAGTCACCTGTAGAAATTTGTTTTAAACCATATTTTTCCACCAATTTAGCAGCTTGAGTTCCTTTACCAGCACCTGGTGGACCCATTAAAATTATATTCATTACTATCTCTCCTTTAAGCAATGACTATTATATGCTTTTTTTTCATTAAATGGAACTAATTTATGAAAAAAAGAAGACTTTTTTAACGATTCTATAACTCTTTTTAAAAGAAAGGGTTTTCATTTATTTTTTCCATCTAAAATAAAACTCTACACCGCCTTGTAAATTATAAACTCCATAACTCATTTCATGAAGTTCTAAAATATTTCTAACGATTGCAAGACCTAAACCTGTCCCTTTTTGATCATCACTGACAAAAGATTCCCAAATAGTGTCCATTCTATTTTCATCAATTTGTTTTCCCTTATTTTCAATCGAAAATTCATTTTCTTTGATTTTAATTTTGATCGTACTATTAATAAATGCATGTTTGATTGCATTTGATAAATAATTTTGAATAACCATTTCTATTCGTTTTCTATCACCTACAATTAAAACATCTTCTCCTTGTATTTCTATCTTTAATTTTTTATCCATTAATAATTGTTCATAATCATCAATAATATCTTCAGTTAGCTCTCTTAAATCAATTTCTTTTTTATCTAAAGTAATCGCCTTTGCTTCAAGTTTTGATAAATCTAACATTTGTAATACTAAATCATTAATAACAGCAATTTCTTTATTGATCACCTCTATATACTTAGCTTTTTTATCTTCATCATCTACATTTTCTAACAAATCAATATTTCCATTAATAATGGAAAGAGGTGTTTTAATCTCATGGGTAAATTGAGCAATAAATTCTTTCCTTAATTGTTCCATCTTCTTCACTTGATCTATTTCTAAATTCAATGCATCTATATTTCTTTTCAAGTTAGAAGACATCGTATTAATATGACTTGAAAGACTTGATAACTCATCATGTCCTTTTGTATCTAATACACCTTCAAAATTATTATTTGTGATTTCCATTGCAACACGATCAATTTCTTTAATACGTCTTGTTGTCATATAAGAAATCAAATATGAAAATAAAACGATAAATAAGAAACCACCTAAAAGTAATGGAAAGTTATCTTTAAACAAATCATTTCTTAATTGATTTCTCCCTCCACTTTGAAAATCATAGAAAACTGCAATAAAAGCCTCTGGTGTATGTTCTTGCCCCTCAGTATAGCCTTGATATTTATATAAAGGCATAAGTAATACTTGATAAGAATAATCATCTAAAAGTTTAGTAAACGTTGCATACGTTAATGTTCCTTCTTTAATAGATGTGGCAATTTCATTTGTCATTTTTCTATTTTCTTTTGAAGTAATAGTATCTTTATCTAAAAATGAAGCAAGTCTTACATAAATATTAGAAAAATGATTATCGATAGCATCTTTTGTCAACTGGTTCATTTTCAATGTTGAAACTTTTTTTATGTCATTGACTACTTCTCCATGCCACGATAAATGATAATCTCCATCATCAACATATGCATATAACGTCGCACTAATTGAGTTTCCTTGCTTCATTCCAAAAATATCCGTATTATAATGAATAAAGCTTGGTGTGACTTTAAAATAGCGGCTCTTGGCATTATACATTAATGTCGATGTTTTTTTAAAATTTTGTAATTCTTCTATTTGACCTTCAAAACTTAAATTAATATCATCATAACCTTTTTCATCAACATCTTTTATTGTATCTTTTAAGAGTTTATATTGTTTATCTGATAATTCTGATAAGTCAATATAGTAATTTATATCATAATAATCGTTTGAATTATCACCTTCTGAACATAAATCAGAGGTAATAAGTAATCGATCTTTTTTATTATATCCGTATTGATTGATAAGTTTTCCTTTAGCATCTAAAAGACAGATTTCAGTCATATTATCTTTAGGTAAATTACTTAATTCTTTTTTTATTTTTTCTAAATCTAATTCTACTTGATGAGGTCCTCTACTATCTATAGTATTGCAAAAATTAATATAATCATCTGAAGCCGTGTAATCAGTATTGTAAACCAGTTCATTAAAACTTTGATCATATTTAGTCTTTACAATATATCCAAATACCACCATAAAAGAAATAAACAAACAAATAAACACCTTAAACTGAATGCTTCTTATTCTTTTCATAATTCTTCTCCTTTCCACACATATCCAGTTTTAACAATAGTTTGAATATAATAAGAATATTTTCCCAATCGTTTCCTTAAACGTTTGATATACGTATCTACTGCTCGACCATCCCCATAATAATCATATCCCCACAAAGTATCTAAAATTTTTTCTCTTGATAAAACAATTCCCTGATTTTCCATTAAGTATCGAAGAAGTTTAAATTCTTTATCTGTTAAAGCAATATTATTTTCTTCAATCACTAAAATATGTTTATCTAAATCCAAAATCACTTTTCCTGATTGAAGTTGATTCGTTTTAATTTTTTTATTTCTTTTTAAAAGCGCTAAACATTTAGCATATAACAAAGAAGGTTTAAATGGTTTAGTAATATAATCATCTGCCCCATATTCATAAGCCTTTAATTGGTTTTCATCTTCTGATAAAGCACTTATAAAAACGATGAGCGTATTATATTGACTTCTAATTTGTTTACAAACTTCATAGCCATCAATTCCTGGCATCATAATGTCAAGTAAAATGATATCGATTGTATCATCTAATATTGCTAATCCTTCATAACCATTTTGAGCTTCTATAACTTCTATTTCTTTATGATCAAAATACTCTTTAACAAAGTCTCTTACTTCTTTATGATCTTCAATCATCAACGCTTTATACATTACTACCACCTCTTTAACTTTATTGTAGCATGACTATGTGTAAAAGATGTGAAAAAAAGATGACGTTTAGTCATCTAGTGCTTTCGTATAATTATAATGTAATTTTCCATAGCCTTGTCTTTCATAAAAGCGATGCGCATCTTTACGATAAGTAGAAGTAGAAAGTTCAATTTGTTCAAGTTGTTTTTCTTTAGCAATCTCTTCAATTTTTTCAATCAATTGTTTACCAATTTTCAAATTTCTTTTTTCTGGCAAAACAACCAACTCTACAATTTCACTTGTATCATGGTCATGATGTAGATAATGATGTATTTTAAAACTTAGAAATCCTTCTATTTTTTCATCACGATAAACTAAATAAATAATATCTTCATCTTTTAATGAATTTTCAAAAACATAATCAAAGTGTTCTTTATTGATTTCTTTATTTTCTAAAATACAAATCAAATTATAGATTTCTTCTTTATCTTCTAACTTAGCATATTCAATCATATTCTTCTTCCTTTATAAGTTTTTGTAAATCACTTTGATAATCAATATCATAAAGCTCTTTTTCATTTTCAATTATAAAATAAAAACATTCTTGAGGATATTTATTAACAACCGTTCGTCCTCCTTTATCTTCTTTTAAAGAATATAATTCATTAAAATATTCTTTAGAAAAAATTACCGGATTTCCAACTCTATCTTTAAACATTAAAGAACATATAGAATAAGATGATTGATTAAATGTATCAATCATCTTATTAAGTGTTTGATAAGAAAGATACGGTTGATCTGCAACCATAAACATCATTTGATAGTCATCTTTTTGATTGATATGGTTTAAAGCAGCTTTAATAGAATAAGAAATTCCTCTTTCACTTAAAGGGCTTTTATAACTATGAATACCTTTTTCTTGTGTATCAATTGTATTAGAAACAACGATAATTTCTATATCATTACGATATTTTAATAATTGTTTCAAAGTATCAATTCCATAAAGATAAAGCTCTTTTCCTTTAAAAAGCGCATGTAACTTATCTTCCTTAAAACGACGACTATTTCCAGCCGCTAAATAAATAATATATGTTTTCATTACTCATCAATTGCCATTAAGATTTTTTCAGGAGTCATTGGAAGATCCTTTAGATATTTATCTGTTGCTCGATAGATAGCATTGGCAATTGCAGGAGATGGTGTATTAATAACAATTTCACCTATCGATTTTGCACCAAATGGACCAGTTGGTTCATAGCTACTTTCAAATTCAACTCTAATTTTTCCCATATCCAAACGTGTAGGAATTTTATATTGCATAAAAGAGTTTTCAGGAATAGCTCCACGTTTTGTATATTGAACATCTTCATAAAGAGCCATACCAATTCCTTGAACTAAGCCACCTTCTGTTTGAACACGTGCTAAATTTGTATTAATAACAGTACCGCAATCGACAACAGCAACATAATCAAGAATATCAACTTGTCCTGTTTCTTTATCAAGTTCAATTTCAACCATCCCTACCATATAAGGTGGTGGTGAAACTGGAGATGAATGTGTAACTGTAACTTGTGTTTCAATATTATTTCCACACATTGCTTTTAAAGCAAGCTCCTTTAAAGTTAAAAGTTCGTTTGTCTTTAAATTTTTAACACCTTGTGAGGTGAATTCAACATCTTCTTTTTCACAATGGAATGTTTGTAAAGCAAGATCACATAAATTATTTTTTAATTTTTCACAAGCTTGCTCTACTGCCTTTCCTGTTACATAAGTTGTTGAAGAAGCATAAGAACCTGAATCATAAGGTGAAATATCTGTATCTGCCCCAAAGACAACAATATGATCAACATCACAGTCTAAACACTCAGCTGCCATTTGTGCAAGAATGGTGTCACAACCTGTTCCCATATCGGCTGCGCCTATATGAAGTGTATAATAACCATCGTCTTCAAGTTTTAATGTAGCAGAACCCACATCAACCCCTGAAATACCAGATCCTTGCATGGCCATGGCTACTCCAGCACTTCTAATTTTACCGTTTTCTAAGACGCGTACCTTTGATTTGTTTTCCCAATCAAAAAGTTTTTTAGCATGATCCATACATTTGTCTAGTGTACATGCTTGAGCAACCTCATTATAATAAGCCCCCATTGTTTGACCTTGTCTAACCATATTCTTTTCTCGAATAGCCACAGGATCAATACCTAAAATGCCTGCCATTTCGCTAACAATCGATTCTACCGCAAAAAGTCCTTGCGTAGCGCCATAGCCACGATAGGCACCAGCCGCTTGACAATTGGTATAAACAACATCATAAGAAAATTTAAAGGCTTCTAGATTATTTGTATAAAGTGGAATCGATTTATGTCCCGATAACCCTACTGTTGTTGGTCCATGTTCACCAAAAGCACCACTATTTGAAAGAGTATAAACGTCCATTGCTCGAATTGTTCCATCATTCATTGCTCCTAATTTAACAGTCACTTGCATTTCATGACGTGGTGTAGAGGCAATTTGTGATTCTTTTCGACTATAAATCATTTTAGAAGGTTTCTTGGTCATCCATGTTACAAAAGCAGGATAAACTTCAGCTACAACAGTTTGTTTAGCCCCAAATCCTCCTCCAATTCTTGGTTTTTCAACACGAATTTTCGATTGAGGAATATCTAATGCGTTAGCAAGAATTCTTCGACAATGGAAAACAATTTGAGTGGAAGAAATAACATGAAGTCTTCCATAAGGATCGATTTCACAATACGTTCTAAAAGTTTCCATCATTGCTTGTTGGTTTGCTCTTGTATGATAGGTTCTTTCAATGACTTGATCACAAGAAGCAAACACTTTTTCTAAATCACCTTGACTTGAAGAATCTGTTGCTACAAGATTTCTATGATTATCAGCACCTACTGGACATAAAGCTTTCCAATTTTCTTCAGGATGAACTAAGATGTTATTATCTTTTGCTTTCGTAAAATCAAGAACTGGTGTTAAAACTTGATATTTTACTTTAATAATTTTTAAAGCGCGATCAACAACCTTTTCATTAATACCAGCAACAATAGCAACAGCATCTCCTACAAAACGAACTCTTTGATCTAAAATTAAACGATCATAAGGACTTGGTTCTGGAGACGTTTGACCTGCCATGGTAAAACGTTTTTGAGGAACATCTTTATACGTATAAACAGCTTCAATACCTGAGATTTTTTGAGCTTTAGAAACATCAATTTCTTCAATCAAAGCATGAGCATGTGGTGATCTTAACACTTTAACAACTAAACAATCTTGACTTGTTATGTCATCTACATAAACAGGTTTACCAAGTAAAAGATTCATCGCATCTTTTTTCATGACCGGTTTTTCAATATGTTTATAAGCCATTATTCATTCCCCTTTTCTTCAAGATAGTTTAGGTAATTTTTTATTCCTCTAAGTTGTCCTTCATAACCTGAACAACGACATAAATTTCCAGCTAAAAATTCTTTAATTTCATCATCACTTGGATGAGGATTTTCTTTTAATAAAGCAAGTGTATTCATCATAAATCCAGGATTACAAAAACCACATTGTTCAGCTCCTTGACTAGCAATAAATGTTGCAAGTGGCTTTGCTTCTTCTTGCAATCCTTCTAAAGTAACTACTTTTGCACCATTTGCACGCATTGCAAGAACGCTGCATGAAAGCACTGGTTTATCATTTAATAAAACTGTACATAGTCCACAGTTACTTGTATCACAACCGCGTTTAACACTATAACAACCATTTTTTCTCACAAAATCAATAAGTAATAAATCAGGTTCTATATCTTGTACAATTCTTTCTCCATTTAAAGTTAATTTAATTTCCATATACATCCTCCTTTAATTGAAGAAAAGCTCTTTTTATTAAAACTTTTGCAATCTTTTGACGATATTCTTTAGATGCTCTTGAATTGCTTCCTAATTTTAATTCTGATAAAACATATTTTGTAAAACTTTGAATACTTTCTTCAGTAATACCTGTTTCAAAATAACTATCTCCATTAAACGCTACAGCATGTAAAGGTCTAGCTCCAATGATACATGTATAATGTTGATCAATACAACTTACAGCACAGGTTAAAACTGGAAAATCTGTTGAAATATTTCTTTGTGATAAATAAACCACATTGGTTGGTACTTTTTTAATAATTACTTTTGTAAGAATATCTTTTGTAAATTTCATATTTGCAAATTTTTTGATAGAAACACGCCCAGTTGGATAAAGTTCTACCTCACAATCAAGTGTCATAAAAAGTGTTAAAACATCAGAAAAACCAAACCTTCCATAAATAGATCCGCCAATTGTCGCTAAGTTTCTAAATTGGACACCGACAATATGACGCACACTTTCTTTAATAGCTCCTTGTGTAAAATGGTTTAATTGTTCATTTGTTTCAAGTTCTCTTAAAGTAACCATAGCACCAATATGTATTTCATCATCTATTTCTTCAATTTGATCTAAATGCAAATCAGATAAATCAATAGCAAAATTTACATTTCTATTTTGCATTTTAAGCCATAACATACCACCTAAAACAACACTCAGCGGTTTTTTTGCATATTCATAAGCTTCCTCAATTGTTTGAGGTCGCACATAATTTCTAATCGATAACAAAGAAAGCCCTCCTTTATTGTTTTTCTTTTGGTAATAAAATATTTAAAATAATTGCTACAAAAGCAGCAGGTACAATTCCTGATTCTCCACAAATCATTTGAATTGCTTGTGGAAGTTGTGCTAAAATTGCACTATTTGCACCTATACCATAACCTAATCCTAAAGCAACTGAGACAATTGTCATTGAACGAGCAGTAAGAGGTTCTTTGGTAATCAATTGAACACCAGACATAACAATCGATGAAAACATGATGACTGCTGCTCCACCTAATACTGATTGAGGCATAATTGAAACAAGTGCCGCTAATTTAGGAAATAAACCACAAATAATTAGGAAAATCGCACCACACGCTAAAGCAAAACGATTGACAATTTTAGTCATTGTTACTAACCCAACATTTTGTGAAAAAGATGTATTTGGTAAAACACCAAATAAAGCAGCAATAGATGAACCAATACCATCACAGATAACACCACCTGATAATTCTTGGTCTGTAGCTTCTCTTGACATTCCACCTTCCATAACACCAGAAATATCACCAACAGTTTCAACAGCTGTAACAACAAACATAATTAAAACTGGTAGGATTGCTCTTAAATCAAAAACTGGTTTTACTGGCATGAGTTTTGGTAAGGCAAACCATTTTGCTTGAGCCACTTTATCCCAATTTAAAACCCATGATTTAACAAACTCTGTTCCATCACTGGCAACCCCTGTTGTTGAAATAAACAATGGTAAAATCATACATAAAACATAACCACAAATAATTCCAATTAAAACAGCTGAATTACTTAGCATTCCTTTTGTACCATGCTTAAAAGCTAAAATAACAACTAAAACAAATAAACCAATCAAAAGATTTTCTACAGATCCATAATCTTTAGCACTACTTCCTCCCCCGAAAGAAGCAACACCAACACCGATTAAAGATAAACCAATCGATAAAACAACTGTTCCTGTAACAACAGATGGAAAGAAACGACGTAATGGTTTTAAAAGAAAACCTAAAACCGTTTCAAATAAACCACCAATAATACTTGCTCCCATGATGGCACCATATCCTAAAACGCCACCACCCATTACATGAGCAATACTTTGGAAAACACCAATAAACCCTGAACTTGTTCCCATGATAATTGGGACTTTCCCACCAATAGGACCTATTGAAAATAATTGCACTAAAGTAACGACACCGGCAATAAGCATTGCATTTTGTAAAAGCGAAACTTGGATTGCAGCAAATACATCTGCATCATGCGTTGCAGCACAAGCTCCCGTAATAATAAGTACGGGTGTTAAGTTACCAACGAACATTGCTAGAACGTGTTGTAAACCTAAAATAATTGCCTGTTTTAAAGGAATTTTCCCTTCAAAATCATAAGGACTTGTATACTCTTTTTTCTCCATATTCTCTCCCTCATATTTAAATTAACCTTCTAAAAACAAGAAAATTGTAGCATAACTCTATTTTTTCATCAAGATAATACAAAAAAATAGATTTATAGACATAAAAAAAGCAGCTAATGCTGCTTTATAGGAAGAAATAACACATCATTACTTCCTCCACAAATCATTCCTAAATTAGCACTTTCGCTATTATTTAATTCATAATGTTTCATCATTACCTCATGACAATTCTTAGCATCTAAAATAGCTTGATATTCTTCTCTTCCCCCACCAATAGAACCAATAATTCCTTTTTCATTTATAAACATCATACTACCAACTGTACGTGGTGTTGATCCTTTTTTATCGATAATAATACATAAAACACCATCACCTTGTACTTCTAATAAGTCACTTGTCATGCTTGAATATTGATGTTCATTTTTAATAGCTATAATTTCAGACATGATACTGACAGCAATCTCTGCAGGAGTTATCGCTTTTATTGAAAGTCCAATAGGGGCATGTACTTTATCAAGTTCAACTTGTTGATACCCTTCTTCTAATAAAGCATCATAGGTTTGTCTAACTTTCTTCTTGCTTCCAATCATTCCTACATAAAGACTTTGTCGAAAAAGTGTCTTTTTTAAACACAAACGATCATCTTTATGTCCTCTTGTCACAATGACATAACATGTATTTGCTTCCTTAGGAAAATAGGAATCAGCTTTATCAAAAGAAACACAATGAATTTCATTTGCTTCTGGAAATAATTCTTTACATGCAAATTCTTTTCTTTCATCAATAACAATCGTATAGAAATCCAACATAGAAGCAAGTTTACTTACATATTGGCTCACATGTCCTGCACCCAAAATAACAAGTTTCGGTTGTGGCAAAAACCATTCTTCATTAATAAGTGTTACTTCCTTTTGATTTTCTAATAACGAAGCTAGTGCTTTTTCATAAAGTGAACTTGCTTCATTCACTTGAATTTCTATGGGAACATTATATTTTTTAATTTTTTCTAAATAAATGTTGATAAGTTGTTGAATAAAAAGACTATCTACTTTTTGATTTCCATCAATTTTCATTTCTTGATAACCATGAACAACATCTTGAACAGGTTTCCCAAGTCCCTTTAAAGAAGTAATTAAAATAATTTCATTACTATCTTTGTCTACAACAGGTTCATTATTTCTTGGATATTTTAAAGGTAATCCATGAGAACCATCAGCTTCAATTAAAATTACATCTATTTCTTTTTTTAATCTTTCTAACACTTCATCATCTAAAGCTTTAATTTTTTGATTTTTGGCTTTGCCACCTGCATGTACGTAGCCATGCTTTTTAATTTCATTTATAATTTCTTCATAACTCGGATCGACTAGTGTCTTTTCTTCAATTTTCATATGAGTAGAAGTTGTCATTAAAACACTCTTACCTTCTTTTAAATATTGATCTTTTAACTGTTTTATTTTTGTTGTCTTTCCACCTGAACCAATAACACTAATTATCATAATTACCCTCACTAATTTCTTTAATTGCTTTGATGAAAAATTGTATTTCTTCTTTTGTATTCATAAATGAAAGTGATACTCTTACAAGTCCACTTTCCACTGTATTGAGATGTTGATGCATCAAAGGTGCACAATGAGTACCGCAACGAATTGCAATATCATATTTATTATTTAAAAGATCGGCCGCTTGAAAACTATCCATTCCTTGTATATTAAATGCAAGAATTGGTGTTCTTTCTTTAAAATCGCCATACAAAACAACTTGTGGAATATTTTTTAAACCATCATATAAAAGTTCAACTAATTCATTTGTGTATTTTGATTTTTCATCATGATATTTCATTAAATAAAAAATACCTGCCTTTAAAGAAGCGATTCCTGTCATATTACGTGTCCCCGCTTCAACATGTTCAGGGTAGTAATCACTTTGAAAATGATTAAAAGAGTCCATTCCTGTTCCACCACTTATTAAAGGTTCTATTTCTATAGATTGAGCCAAACAAAAACCACCAACTCCACTATTTCCAAGCAACCCTTTATGACCACTAAAACATAAAATATCTAAATTCATCTTTTCCATATCAATGAGAAGATGTCCCGCACTTTGAGCAATATCACTCATCATCAAAATACCATTTTCGTGCGCTAGTTTTCCAATTTCAGCAATTGGATAAATTTCACCCGTCACATTAGAACTATGTGTTACAATAATCATTTTTGTCTTTTTTTGAAGATGTTTTTTAATACCCTCTACTGTAGGTGAGGTAATAGATAAGGTAATAATATTCGCTTTTTCTAATTGATAAAGCGGTCTTAAAACACTGTTATGTTCTGCGTAGGTCGTAATCACGTGATCACCTTTTTTGAGAATACCTTTAATACATGTATTGAGACTTTCTGTATTTCCACTATTTAAGACCACGCATCCATCTTGAGGTACATGAAAATATTCTTTAATAAGTTTGCGTGTTTGATAAATCAAACGACTCGCATTTAAACTTGTCGTACTGGTAGAACGATTCGCATTGGTACAATGATTCATACAATCAATTACTGCATCTTGAACTTCTTTAATTTTAGGAAAACTGGTTGCTGCTTGATCAAGATAAATCATTTCTATGTCCTTTTAAATAAAAGATAGCCTCAATGACTCCACCAGCAATGCAGCGTGCTTTATCAGAAATAGTAAAACAATTTTCATATTCATCTTCACGTGGATCAATATCTGCCATTTTAAAACCTTGAGTGACTACAAAACCTTCTTTAATTAAGCCACGAAGTAATCCATCCATTGTCGCATAAATCGGTGTTTGATCAACGTAAGCAATCACTTCACCTTTTTTAACAATATCTGTTAAATGCCTTACATGTTTTACAGTTCCTGCATTAGGAGAATGGATAACACGTTCTTTTCCATAACCTTTAATGACTCCTGGTACACCTGTATTTTTTAAAGCAGTTCCTTGATAAATCGGTCTTCCAAGTTTATGCCCTCGCATCGTTTCAATAACAACATCAACATCTTTACCTGCCATAAATCCCGGACCTAAAGCAATGGTAATTGGAGCCATCTTTTTTGTTGTTCCTAAATTCTTTTTGGCAAGAATGGCATCAACAACAACCTCTGGCTTGAAATAATCAATGGCTTTAGCCTCTGGATCAATCAATAACGTCACTTTATTTTCCGTTAAAAATTGTTTTGCTTCATTATAGTCATGTGCTAGATAACAAGTGACGTCTTCTACTTGTTTTTGCGTATCGTAAATAGCTTCACAAAAAGCAACATTTCTTCGAATGGCACTAGGTTTTTCAATTTCTAAAATCAAGACTTTAAATCCACATTTAAAAAGTTTATAAATGGTCCCTGTAGCAATATCGCCACCACCTCTTACAATAACTAAATCTTTCATTTATCTTTTATGGCTTAATAATTTTTTCAGCCTTCTCCATTCTTTCAACAATATCATACATATTTGTAACAGTTCCTACTTGTAATAACTCTTTACGTTTAAAGAAATCGAGACATGTTCCACAACTTACAATATCAACACCTTGACTTTCAAGATATTTTAAATCATTTAAAATATCTCCCTCATTTGTAGTAAGGAAAATACCTTCATTATAAAAAATCATTCCTTTAGGTAACTGATCTTGTTTTGTAAGTGCAAAAATAAATGATTTCATTAAAATAGCACCAAGTTCTTCATTATTTCCCATTGTTTCACTTGAAATAACAACAACATCTCCACTTTTTTCATTAAAATCTAATTCTTCATCAATACCTTCTTTAGCAATAATTGCATAAAAACCATCTCCATCATCACCTGTAACAATTTGATAATGTCTTACTCCTGCAAATTTTGTTAAATTTTCAATCGCAATCTCATTATCAACAAGTACTTTTACTTTATCAATTTCTTTTAATAATTCCTTTGTTTTAACAACTGGTAATGGACATTCAAGTCCTCGAGCATCTAAAATTTCCATAATAATCTCCTAACGTACATAAATATTAAATTGATCTTTTTCAACGATTTTACCAATCACATAACAAGCAAGTCCTGCTTGGTTAAAATCATTTAAAATATTTTCTATATCATCACTTGCAACACTGGCAAGAAGTCCTCCACTTGTTTGTGGATCATAAAGAATTTCTTCTAAAATAAAGTTTTCCTCGTCAAAACAAACTTTATTTTTCATTGCATTACGATTATGCTGTCCGCCTCCACTTAAATAAAATTCATCAACATAATAAGGACAATCCTTAAAATAAGGAATACTTTCTTTATCTAAAAATGCACTTGCCTTTTCATTGAGCATTTCATCTAAATGAACAAGGAGCCCAAAACCTGTCACGTCCGTTAAAGCATGAAGTGTATATTTATTTAAAACATCGAATGCATATTTATTAAGTGTTGTCATACTCTTAAAAACCTCATCAAGTATTTCTTGACGTGCATCATTTAAACGATAAGCATTTAATGCCAAACCTACTCCTAGTTTTTTAGTAAGAATTAATGTATCTCCCACTTGTACGCCATTATTTTGAATCATTTTGTTTGGATCTACTATTCCGGTAACACTTAAGCCATATTTTGTTGATTCATCTTTGATGGAATGTCCTCCTGATAAAACAACTTTTGCTTCTTTTAGTTTATCATTTCCACCTTCAATGATTTTTCCTAAAATATTTAAATCATCTTGATCGTTAAAACAAACAATATTTAACGCTGTCAAAGGCGTTCCACCCATAGCATAAACATCACTTAAAGCATTCGTTGCTGCAATTTGTCCAAATAAATAAGGATCTTCTACCATTGGTGGAAAGAAATCAAGTGTTGAAACAATGGCTTGATGTTCATTTACTTGATAAACAGAGGCATCATCATGACTATCAAAGCCAACAAGTAAATTAGAATTGGGATATTTATCGATTTTTTCTAAAATATGAGTTAATTTTTTAGCTCCTAATTTAGCACTACATCCTCCACTTTTACAATAAATCTTTTCTTTCATTTAAAACACAACCTTTACTATTTTTTCATAATGAATTTGATTTTCTTCAAGAAAAATCTTCCACTTTTCCACTTCTTTATTCTGACAAGAAAAACACATACCACATCCTGCATCAATAACAGATGGTTTAGGAATAAGACGTCCTTTCATAGAAGCTGTTTGTTTAGCGTCTAAATCCATTGCATCATCTAATGAATGAAAAGTAATAATTAAATATTCCTGTTTATTCATCTTCAAAAATCTCCTTAAACCGAATCTTCGCATATTCATTCATTTCTTGAATAAATTTTTCATACTTGTCTAACAATTCTTCGCCTTCTTGAGTAAGTTTACTACCACCACCATCTTTACCACCACTAATACGTTCAACAAGAGGCATGTCTAAATCCTCTTCCGCTCTTTTTAAAATTTTCCATGCCTTTGAATTTGACATTTTCATATCTTTGTAAGCTCCTGATAAGGAACCAAAACTTTGCGCTTTTTTCATCAGTTCATAAACACCTTTACCAAAGCTTTTTTCTTGGTTATAAAGACGAATCTTTAAATCAAATTTTTGTGGATTTTTATAAGTCATTTTTATCCTTTCGAAAGTCCACAATTTGGAAAAGTACAAACAGGACAATTTAAACAAAGTCCTCCTTCACCAAGCAAAGCAAGTTCGTCACTGGTAATTAAATCTTTAGCAAGAAGTCTTGGTAAAACAACATCAAAAATTGTTCGACGTGAATACATGACACATCCTGGTAATCCAACGATCGGAACATCACCTTTATAACTTAATAAAAACATTGCTCCAGGAAGAACAGGTGCCCCATAGCTTATAATTTTTGCACCTGTATTTTTTATCGCCAGTGGCGTTTTATCATCAGGATCAACAGACATTCCTCCTGTGCATAAAACAAGATCCACTCCTTGTTTTAAGGCTTCATTGATTTTACTAGTTGTCATTTCATGATCATCTAATGATAAACTATGGTAAGTAACTTCTACCCCGTATTCTTTTAATTTTTCTACGATGACTGGCGTAAATGTATCTTTAATTCTCCCTTTATAAACCTCTGAACCTGTGGTAATAATTCCTGCTGTTTTTATTTGATAAGGCATGATTTTTAAAATAGGTTTTTGAACTATTTCTTGGATTTGTTGCATCTTTTCTTTTTCAATAACAAGTGGAATAATACGCATGCCTGCAAGTTTATCCCCTTTTTTTACAGGTACATTACCTTGTCTTGTCGCAATCATCATTTGTCCAAAAGAATTGACCTTAAAAAGTTCTTCTCGATTTACTTTAAACAATCCATCAATTGTACTTGTAAGTTCAATCTTTCCTTCACTAATAGCGCTTTTTTTCATATATTCATTGAAACAAAGATTACATAATATTTCTGCTGCATCATTTTCATGCATCATTGTTTCATCTTTTTCAAAAACATAAAGATGTTCTTTCCCTAAATTCAATAATACTTCAATATCTTCTTCTTTAATAATATGGCCCTTCTTAAAACGAGGACCTTTTCTTTGGTCTTTTACAATTTCTGTGATGTCATGGCAGAGAACACTGCCAATGGCATCTTCTGTTTTAATTTCTTTCATATTATTTATTAACAGTAAACCCGTAATTTTCAAATTGTTTTAAAGAAGATTTCTTTTGAATGAATTTTATGAATTTTTCAGTTTCATCACTATGTTTTGTTTGAGCAAGTTTTGCAACTGGGTAAATAACAGGTTCATCTAATAAACTATTTTCACATGTTGCAAGAACTTTTACATCTTTACTGCTTTTAGCATCCGTTGAATAAACAATACCTACTTCACTTGAAGAAGAAGCAACCCAGTTTAACACTTCAGTAACATTTCCCCCTAAACTATATTTTGAAGTTAAAGCATCATATAATCCTAAATGAGTTAATGCCATTTTTGCATATTGACCAGCAGGTACAACTTCAGGATCACCAATCGCAATTGTTTCTGCTTTTGCAATATCCGCAAAATCTTTAACTTCTGTTGTAGTTTGTTTCCCTGTAATTAAAACAAGTTTATTTTCTAATAAATTAACAACATCTTTATCATTGATATATTTTTCATCAACTAGAGCATCCATTTGTTTTGTTGCTGCTGAAAAGAAAACATCTGCTTTTAAACCTTGTTCAATTTGAATTTGTAATTTACCACTTGAATCATAAACTCCTTGAACTTTGATACTTGGATTTTCTTTTTCAAATTCAGGAATGAGTTTGTCTTCAAACGTATTTTCCAAACTTGCTGCAGCAGCAAGTGTTAATGTTACTTCTTCTTGTTGATCTTGAGTTGAGGAACAACCACATAAAGTAACAATTATTAATAAACTACACATTAAACTTAATAACTTTTTCATTTTTCCAATCTCCCCCTTTTTATTTTTAATTTATTACCACACATCATTTCTATTTCCTTTGGACTATGTGTTACAAACAGACATTTTTTTTGATACTCAATAAGTTTTTTCTTTGTTTCATTAAGTAACTGTTCTTTCAATGTTTCGTCTAAAGCACTAAAAGGTTCATCTAATAAAACAAGCTTTGTATCATAAACAAGTAACCGTGCTAAAGCTACACGTTGCTTTTGTCCCCCACTTAATTGACGAGGATATCTTTTTTGTAAATCATCTATTTGAAAGTCTTCCATGATTTGTTGAACTTTTTCTTTAATCACTTGTTTATCTTCATGATGTGCTTTTAAAGGCGCAGCAATGTTTTGATAAACATTCATATGATCAAATAATGCGTAATTTTGAAACATATATCCTATTTTTCTTTTTTGTGGGGAAATATTAATTTTTAAATTGCTGTCAAATAAAACTTCATCATCTAAAACAATACGTCCTGCATCAGGTGTTATAATTCCAGCAATACATTTTAAAACCATACTCTTACCGCTTCCACTTGGTCCCATTAAGCCAAGTCGGTCTTCATGACTTTCAAAACATACATCTAAGTCGTATTCTGCCAACTTTTTAAAAATTACAACTTCTAATTTCATCTAAAAACTCCTTTTTTTCTTAAGAGAGTATTGATAAATATTGACACCAACAACAGCTATTAAACAAATAACAACAATAATAAAAACATAAACACCTGCATTATCGTAATTTCCTGACATAACTTCACTATAGACCGCTATAGGTAAAGTTCTTGTTTTTCCAACTATATTTCCTGCAAGCATAGCCGTTGCTCCAAATTCCCCTAAACCTCTTGCAAAAGATAGAACACCCCCACTAATAATACCTGGCATAGCTTCAGGTAAAATGACTGTAAAGAAAATGCGCTTTTCTGACATTCCTAGTGTTCTTCCTGCATCAATCAAATCATGATTTACTTGTTCCATGGCCGCTTTGGCACTACGATACATTAGAGGAAAAGAAATCACGACAGCAGCAATAACTGTTGCTGAAAAACTAAAAGCAATTTTATAATGAAAAACATGGAAGAAAAGTTTTCCAATCGGTTGATTAACCCCAAAGATCATTAGTAAGAAAAATCCCATAACAGTTGGTGGTAAAACAAGAGGCATGGTAAAAATACCATCTAAAATAATTTTCGTTAAATCATGTTTTCGATTCAATGTCCATTTTGCAAGAAATAAACCGAAAAAGAAAGTAATGATAATTGTAATAATTGCTGTTTTTAAAGAAATATAAAGAGGTGATAAATCAACCATCATTTCGAGCACAATCATGTGCCTCTCCTTTTAAAATTTCTAAGCCATGTTTTAAAGGATCAATAATAATATCTAAACTTTCTTTAACAGCTTTTAAACTTCCTGGCAAATTAATAATCAATGTTTGATTTCTTAAAATAGATACGCCTCTTGAAAGCATGGCACGATTAGTATATTTCATTGATTCATAGCGAATTGCTTCACTAATACCCGGTACATTTCGTGTTGCTACTTTTAGTGTGGCTTCTGGAGTAACATCTCGCATACTTAATCCTGTTCCACCAGTGGTAATAATCAAATCATTATGACAACGATCTGATAAATTAATCAATGCTTGTTCAATTAAAGCTTGTTCGTCAGGAAGAATTTCATAAGAAGTGACATAATAGCCTCTTTCTTTAAAATAATCTTGGATGTAAGGACCACTTAAATCTTCTCTTAAGCCCTGACTACCTTTATCAGAAAGTGTTAAAATTGCCACACGTAAACGTTTATCTTTTTCTTTTAAAACTTCAACTGAATCATTCAATTGAATCGTTCCTCCTTTTAAAACACGTGAAAATAAGCCATTTGTGGGCATAATACATTTTCCTACTTGATGATAAATGGCACAGTGATTATGACAGCTTTTTCCAAGTTGAGTAATTTCAAGGATAACATCACCAATTTTAAGACAGGTTCCTACTTCAATTGCATTAAAATCAATTCCTGAAATAAGTAAATTTTCACCAAAAGAACCATCTTCAACAGTAGAACCCATTTGTTTAAACGCTTCTCTTGTTTCATAAGATAACAAGGAAACCTGACGATGCCAAGAACCCGCATGTGCATCATTTTTAAAACCATAATTTTCAATAACTTCAATTTTTTCAACAGGTATTTTTGCTGTACCTTTTTTTTTACTTAAACAGATTGCTTTTACTTTTCCTGCCACTTAAAATCACCACTCTTTCCACCACTTTTACTAACTAAATGAATATTTTTAATTTCCATTTCTTTACTAACAGCCTTCGACATATCATAAACCGTAAGTAAGGTTGCACTCACGCCATGAAGTGCTTCCATTTCAACCCCAGTCTTTCCTAGACATGTAACTTTACAATAAGTCTCAATCACTTCTTTTTCATGATTAATATTAAAGTCCACTGTAATCTTGCTTAAAAGTAAAGGATGACATAAAGGAATAATCTCACTCGTTTTCTTTACTGCCATAATTCCAGCAATTCTTGCCACTGAAAGAACATCACCTTTTTTCATTTGATGATTTTCAATTTTCTCAAGTATTTTTTTACCAACATATATTTCACCATAAGCAATAGCACTTCTTTGAGTGGTGTCTTTGGAAGACACATCCACCATAATAGCATTTCCATTTTCATCAAAGTGTGTAAAATCCATATTATCCTCCTATTTCATTCATTCTTGTATAAGAAATATTTTCTTCGAAATGATGTTCTTTTGGTTTTAATTTAATTGCTTTTTCAAGATGTAAACGCAATTGTTTTTCATTATTAAGATATGGCTTCAAATCATACATTTCTTCATAGAACAAACATGGCTTGATCTTTCCTGTACTTGTTAAACGAAGACGATTACATTGGTGGCAAAACTTATAATGTAATGCTTCAATAAAACCAATATAACCAGCATAACCTTCTATCGTATAATAATGTGCTGGGCCATTTCCTAATTTATCTAGATATTCTTGAATTGGATATTCCTTTAAATACTTTATAACATCTTTTATTTTTTGATTTCGTTGTTCTCTATTTAAAGGCATGAGTTCAATAAAACGCACTGCAATTTTTTTATCCTTAATCAAATCCATTAGATCATTCAAACGCTTTAAATGAAAAGTATCATCCATCACACAATTAATTTTTACAGGAATTTTAAGTTGATAAGCATAAAACAAATTATCTAAAACTGTTTCCAAACAATCTTGTTGCGTCAATAAAAAATATTCTCTTAAATCTAGTGTATCTATTGAAAAATTAATACCATCGATTCCTATTTCTTTCAAAAAATCTAAATCTTTTTTAGTAAATAAAGAACCATTCGTCGTTAAAGTTACTTCTACCTCTCTTTTCTTTAATTCTTTAATAAAGAAAAGATAATCTTTTCTAATTGTTGGTTCCCCACCTGTAATTTTAAATTTATTAATTCCTAATTGGATAGCTTGGTCAACAATGAGTAATAATTGTTCATAAGATAAAATATCTTGATGTTTTAATTTTTGTGGATGATCACTTTTACAATAAGCACATTGAAAATGACAACGATCTGTAATGGAAATACGCATATAATCTATTTTTCTTTGATATGAATCTAACATAAGCCCTCCGTTATTTTCAAATGAGAATAACCCTATAAATAATTTAATAGATTATCTTACAAATTTCAACAAAATATTTTAGACAAAATAAAAAAACTAGAATTATTTCTAACCCTAGTTTTTGATAACTAATGTGTATGCCCTTCAATAGCAACAATATCTTCTGTATTTTCAGCAATTGCTTTACAAGCAGCTTCAATTCCTTTAACAATTGTATCAAGTGATAAACTTGGTGTATTCGTTGGACGATTAACAACTTGGCTTGTAATAAATGGTACATGCATAAATCCACCACACATTGATGGATATTTTTTAGCAATTGTATAAAGAACACCATACATTAGATGATTACATACAAAAGTTCCTGCCGAATTGGAAACACTTGCAGGAATATCTGCTTTTCTAATTTCAGCAACCATCGCTTTGATTGGTAAAGATGAAAAATAAGCATTTTCTCCATCTTCAAAGATTGGTCCACTTAATGGTTGATTGCCTTCATTATCAGGAATTCGTGCATCATTAATATTGATAGCAACTCTTTCTGGTGTTATGTCAAATCTTCCACCTGCTTGTCCAATACATAAAACGACATCAGGATGTTCTTTTTCAATAGCATTTGTAACTGTATCAATTGATTTATAGAAAACAGTTGGTACTTCTAATTTAACGATTTCAAGATCACCAATTTTGTCTTGAACACGTTTAACAGCTTCTAAAGCTGGATTGATTTTTTCTCCTCCAAAAGGATCAAATGCAGTTAATAATAATTTCATTTCATTTCCTCCTAGAAAGCTAATACATACATTAAAACAATGTGTATTGCTAACATAATTAATGCAACTGGTAATTGTGAAATTATTATAGCATATTTACTTTTTGTTTCCAATAAAGCCGCTGGCATAATATTGAAATTTGCTGCCATTGGTGTCATTAATGTACCACAATATCCTGCAGTTAAACCTAAAGCACCAACAACAACCGGATTAGCACCTTGAGCGATTAAGAATGGATAACCAATACCCACTGTAATAACCGCAAAGGCAGCAAAACCATTACCCATAATCATTGTAAATAAAGCCATTCCAATACAATAAACAGCAACGGCAATAAAATGATTTCCTTCAGGAATAATAGCACCTACTCCTGCAGCAATAACAGCACCTACTCCTGCAGCTGTAAATAATGAACCTAATGCAGCTAAAACTTGAGGTAAAATACCTGTAGTTCCTACATTATCAGTTAAACGAATACCATCTTTAAATGGTAAAGAAAATTTAGGTTTGAAAATAAAGTAAGCAACAATTAAACCAATAGCAGCACTAATACCAATGGCATTGTTTGCTCCTAAATCTGTAAAGAATGTAGCCACAACTACTGCTGATAAAGCTAAAACAACAGGTGGAATAAATGATTTATATCCATATTTATCTGCATTTTCTCTTGTTTCTTTAGCAGTAGGAATATGCATTGCTGCTGGTTGTACTAAACCAACAGCAGTTAAGATAGCTAAAACAATAATACATGCTCCTGTAATCCATGTAGGAATATAAGGCCCAGCAATGAAAGTAATAGCTAAAATAAACCAAAAGATTGCTGTTGTTGTTCGTTTTTCAACTTCTTTATTTTTTAAAGCATTGACTCCAGTAAAAGCAAAAATAAGTCCAATAATACAATAGAAAACTTCTGCTAAAATTGTACTTGTATTCCAATCTATTTCTAACATACTATTTTTCTCCTCCTTGCTTTTTACCAAAACGTTTTTTTAATTTACGATCATACCATAAAGCATAACCAATACCCGCAATAACTGAAATAACAGCAATTGGAATTGAATTTAAAGCAATTTGATTAGCAGTTACTTCTTGAGCAATATTGTTTGATTTGAAGATTTCATTTAAAGTCGAAACAATTAATAAAGTTCCTGATGAGCCCATAAAACAGTTTTGAGCAAAGAAATTTCCATAGTTTTCTGTTCCTGCAGCCATCCCTTTAATTTCATCTTCAGTTTTTTCATCAATTTCCCCATATTTAGCAATTGCACATGCTTGTGCCATTGGATTAATTAAAGGACGAATGAATTGTGGATGTCCTCCAATACGTAATGAAAATGCAGAAGCAATAGTACGAATAACTTGCCAAATAGATAATAATCTACCTGTAGTCGCACTTTTAATGCCACTGATAAAATCAACGGCCTTATCACGTAGACCCATACGTTCACATAATCCAATAACTGGCAATGTTAAAATAAATAATGTTGCTGTTCTATTTGTTAAAAAGGCAGCGCCAAGTGTTGATAAAATATCCATAATAGACATTCCACCAACTAAACCTGTAACAATACCAGCAACAACTACGGTAGCTAATGTATCAAATTTTAAAGCAAAACCAATGATAACAATAACTATCCCGATTAATTTGATAGCGTCTCCCATTATATTTTTCCTCCTTAGTGACTTGCAAATTATATACTGAATTACATTTTTTTGCAAATAATCACAAAATAAGAAAAAAATGACATATTCTGCCATTTTTCAACTCTTATTTAATTGGATATTTCTTTTCATTCATTACCATTTTCATTTGAACAATTTCATCTACATCTAGATTTAATCAATCCAATAAATCTTGACAATAAATAATCACATCTGCTAATTCTTTTTTTATCTGCTGTAAATCGTAATTATTATCATCCCATTGGTAGCATTCTTAAAGTTTGCTTGTCTCTATAGATATAGATTTAGCCAAATTAGCTAGTGAATGAAAGACAATCTTCTGTAAACTTTCTAAACGTATTAGTGTTTCACCTTTCATTAAAGCTATCTCCTATTATTTCTTGTTCTAACTTGACATTATTTTTTAACATGTAAGTAATAACTTCATTATTTTTCATAGATTTTAATCTTTTTCTATCATTTTTAGTTAATTTTTTTGTATATATATAATATTTTTTTAACGTATCTACATCCATATGGTACGTTTGAAAAGGAATATGTGTCTTTTTACACAAATCGTTATATATATGAAAACCACCAGCATCAATATCACCAAAATGAAGATAATTCACTTCATCACCTAAAAAATCATAAAGTTTTATTAAAAATTGTTGAATCGCATGATTATGAAAACCATTTGTATAAATATAAAAATTATCATTTAAAGAAAGATCATGAAAAGATGTTAAATTCTCAATTGTCATTACTTGTTTTGCATCAATATTTTGAATTGTTAAATCTTTAATACATAAACTTGGTAAAACAAAATATTGCTTCATTTGTTTTAAATCAATCAGTTGATTATTAATTTTAAAAATAGCATTTCCTCTAATGTAAACATAAGCTGGATTCTTTCTAATGTAAAATACTTCAAATACCTCATCTTCATTTTCTAAAGAATCATCATAAAAATCATGTACAATATGTAATATTCTTTTTTTATACTTTATTAATTTCTTAGTATCGTTTAATATTTTCTCAGAAAATTTTCTAAATGAAATTTCTTCATCTTGATAATACATTCCATTAAGTATTTTTATAACAGAATCTAAATCTTCTAAATCATAACCTTTTAAATAAGGAGAAAGACTTTGATCATGCATGATTTTCTTTTTCATTTCATCAATAAAGTCTTTCACAAATCCTTCGACATGATATTCATCAAGCTGATGTAGATAATTCATTATTTTTTCTTTAATTGAGACTCTTTTAAGTTCCTGATATATTTTTTTAATACTGCTTTCTTCTTGATTTAAAATTATTTCTCTATTTCCTGGAATACTTTTCTTAGAAAAAGTAACTATTCCTTCTTCTTTTAATTGAAACGATATATTTTCTAGTTCTTCAGTAATTTCATAAAAGAAACTTTGTCCATATTCTGGAAATCTTTTATGCAATACAATAGATATTTTCCTTGGACCATCGCTTTTACCTTTATAGTAACTACTATTTTCATAACGATCAATAAACTCTATTAAGATCAATTGACGATAATCATTCATCTCTAAATCCTTCGACAAACGATTGTTGTCCCTGTTTAATGACAAGCAATCTTGTATTAACATAAGGAATAATTGTACTTGCTCTTGATGGTGGTACAGCAATAAATGTTTGTATTTCACGTTCATTATAGAACTTAATCATTTCTTGTATTCTTTGTTCATCCATATTATTAAATGCTTCGTCAAAAATAACAACACAACCAAAATCCTCATTTTGATTTCTATTACGAATAACTTGTTCAAAACTTGCTGCCATAATGACATAGAATGGTGTTTGTGTTTCTCCACCAGATTTTTCTTTATTGACTTTAGAAAAATATGCATAATCTCCACTTGCATATTTAATTTTTATATCATAATCTAAATAATTACGATAATCTGTATATTCCATCAACATTTGTTCCGTTTCTTGATCATTTTCTACAGAAGATAATTTAATAAATAAATCATCCATAATTCTTCTTTGACTTTCACTTAATGTTTCAGATAAAAGATTATTCACCATATATTCTTTTCCTGATTGGATGATCTTATAGTATTCTTTAAAATCATCTCTTGAAGTTGGTGAAACACAGAATTCATAGGTTTCACCATTAAAATCTCTTTGTGCTAATCCTTTATTTAATTCAGCAATATCTTTTTTAGCATTTTCAATTTTTTCATTTAATCCAGAAATAAAAGATGTTTTAAATGATTCTTCACATTTTAGTTTTGCTTGTCTTGTTTTTTCTTCTTTAGAAACAATATCCATCTCCTTTAATTGATGGTATCTTTGTTTATAACTTTCAATATCTATTAAAGCATTTTCAAAACCAATATTATATGCATCATTATAGTCTTTCATTTTCATGACTATTTGATTTTCAATTTGGTTTGCCTTTCGTTGATAACCATTTCCTTGTTGTTCAATATCATTTTTCATACCATTAAAATCTTTAGAAAAACGTTTTAAATAAATAACGACTTGTTGATCAGCTACTTGAGTAACATCAACATGCTCCATTTCAAATTGAACTATTTTTTCATGTAATAATTGATATTCTTCTTGAGTTTGTTCAAGTTGTTCTTTAAATGTTTCTAGATTATTTTCAAGACTTCCTTTTTTCATAAGTGAGTCTTCTTTTTCTCTTTTTGTTTTTTCAAGTTGTTTTTTTACTGCATCACATTCTTCTTGTAAAGAAATAAGTGAATCATCTAAAATTAATTTTTCATAGCGATCATTAATTTCTTGATATTCTTTTAGTAAATTATGATATTCATCAATTAAATCTAAGCGATAGAAGATATGATCTGCTTTGGATTGATTTAATAATGCTTGACCATTTTTTAAATCTTCATAATTTGCTTTTTGTAATTTGATTTCTTGTTTTAGGTTTTCCAATTCTTGTTCAATTGTCGCTAATTGAATTTTAATAGCACCTAATCCAATGTATGGTTTATTGTAAATACGTGGATTGATTGCACGTGCTGTGTAATTTTTATAAAGCATACATGTTGGCGTAATCGCTGTAGCATAATTTCTAAGTTGTGTAACATCATCGACACATTGTACTTTAGAAAGCAACATGTTGACATACCATCTAGCATATGTATTTTTACAATCTAATTGACTTGCAAGTGTGTCTTTAACATCCACATCTTCATATCTTGACATTTTCGCAACATCAACAATTCCTACACCATATATACCTCTTTTATTTTTATATTCTTCATAAACAAGTAATGCATATTCAAAATATTCTGGTTCAATAATTAAATCAAATCTTTGACTATTAAGATATCCTTCTAATGCATTTCGCCATTTTTCATCTTTAACTTCAATATATTCACATAATGGTTTAACTTCAATTGTTTTTCCATAATGACTTGTAAGTTTTTCATTTAATAATTGAATTAATTCTTGAATTTCTTTTCTATAATAAAGTTGATTTTCTTTAAGAGAATCATATTCTTTACAATATTCATTAAAACGATCAACTGTTTGTGTCATTTCAATTTTTAAATGTGATATTTTTTCAGTAACATCCTTTGTTCTTTTAGAAACTTCTTCTACAATATTTCTAAATGCATGTGTCAATGTTTCTGTTTGATAATCTTGATTTTGAAGAATTTGGATATAACTATTTGGTATTTTTACTTTCTTTAATAATTGTATTTCTTGTTTAATTTCTGTTATAAGAGTTTGATAACTGTTTTCTTTTTTTTCTTTTTCTTTTTTGAGTTGTTCACTTTCTTTTTGTAATTCATTTTTTAAGTTATAGGTTTCGTTTTCTCTTAATGATTCATCTAAACGATGATATCTTTCTTGATAAGTTTCTTCATCTTGATTTAATTGTGTAAGTTTTTGTTGTACAAAATTGAGCTGATCATTTATTTTTTGATATTTCTTTTGACTATTATCAATAATAGCTTGTAATTGCTTTTCTTGTAATTTCTCTTTTAAACATTCTAAAACATCCATTTGAAAGTGCGTATCTAAATAAGTGTCATATTGACTTACAACACCTTCTAATGATTCACATTCTTTTTTAGATATTTTTAATTTTTCTTCAAGAACTTTATAGTGTTTGATACTGTCTCTTAAATTTTGAATATCAACAAAGTCTTCTTTTAATAAAAAGTCAACAATGAATTGATAAACATTATCAATCGCTTTAAAAGCAAGTGCTCTCGTTACTAAATCAAAATATTTACTTTTAACACCTAAAGCATTTCCAAATAAACTTTCTCCTTCTTTAATTGTATCTTTAAAAATACCTGTTTGTTGATGATCAATTAAAGCTTTTTTAAATTCTTTTCTCGTCAAAACTCTTCTTTCTTCAATAAATGCTACATCGCTGATTTTACAATCAATAATTTGAAAAAAATCTCTATTTAATCTTCCGCCAGCTGGTAAATCAATAACAGTTCCAATAATTTGATATTTTTCTGTTTTTTCATCATAAAACTCTAATGCAATATAGGTTGTCACATCACCATTTCTAGCATATTCATGCCCTTCAATTCCTGTTTTACAACGAATATAAGACTCTAATGTACGATTTCCAATATCACTTGCTGCTTTATTAAATTTACATTTACCAGCAGTTAAAACATATTGAATCGCATCTAAAATTGTAGATTTCCCTGTTCCATTTTCTCCAGTAATTAAGGCATTTTTATAGATTTCAAATTCTTCATTAGAAAAAGTATGCCAATTAATCAGTTTCACTTTCGTTAATGTTTTCATCGTGATCTCCTTTTTTATATTGTTGAATACGTTGATTGATTTCATCAATTTTTTGAATTGGTAAAATATAATTAATTGTTGGATAAATAATTAAACGTGTATCATCTTCGTTTAAATCACCAATACGTTCACATATATTATATCTTGACAAGAAATGATAGATATTTTTTAAATCTGTCTTTTTTAGACGTTCGTTATAAATACCAGTTGCTTCTATTTCACTATGAAGTTCCCCAAGGGAAATATGAATAAATTCAGTATCTTGTAACTCTTGTGATTTTTGAAAATAAAGTTTTCTAAGTAACAATAAAACAATTGTTTGCATTTGATTAAGATTTAAATGATTGTAATTATTTAAATTATGGATATAGATTACACGGTCTGCTTTATATAAATGAAAATCATAATCAAGCATCATTAAAAAATCTTTAAATAGTTGTTCATTTTCACTAATAAAATAATAATCTTCGCGATCTCTTTTTCTTCCACCACAAATAAAATTAACCGCTAATAATCGATTTAAAATACGTGAAAATTCTTCTTTTCTTTTTTCAGATAATAACAAATATGCCTGTGACATATTTTTTATCAGTTCATTTTTATTCATCTTCAACTCTCCTTATTATAAATTCTCTAAATTGATAATGATCTTTCTTTATAATATTTTCTTGTGGTTCTATTTTATATAGAGCATTTTGACTATAACCATAAAGCCATGTCAAAATAAATAAAGATAAATCTTTATTTTGATCATAATAATTTGAACCCAATATTGTTTCTTGTTGATCCAAACATTGTAAAACATTTTTTTCAATGGCTGTTTTTGTATATTTTTCATTTTGTTTTAGTTTTTCAATCGCCATTAAACGTGTTTGTTCATCTAATTGTGTATCTAAAATCAAATCCGTATTTTTAACTTTTTTTATTTGTCGTGGTAAATATAAAGAATTTTGATCTAAGTATTTATTAATTGAAATCGTTGCTACTTGATCAAACACTTCTGGACATTCTTGCCCTTCTTTAATGATGTCATTGATTTTTCCACCAATATCTTCTTTTACATTCATTAAAAACATAATACGATTTGTTGCTGAAGCAACAAACTTTTCATTTTTACGATTAATTTCATTAATTAAATCTAAAATACTTTCAAAGGCATCAATAATATAAGATGTTTGTTTATAAAACAAATCCATTGCCTCTTGATAAGTTAAATCTTTAGAAAGCATGATATTTCCTATAATCGTTTCAGATGTTGCTTGATCATCTTGTATTCTTTGAATTTGAGAAATGATACTATTACGATATTTTAAAGGATGATCTTTAGTTGTTAGATTATAAAAAGCACGATCTACTATCTTTAATTGATAATCACTTAATAAAGAATCTAAAATTTGATTTAAATCATTTTTCATATTATCTTGAACAAGACGTTTGATATAACGCTTAATATTTGTATTCAAATTTTTTAATTTTGTCATTAAGCTTTTTGTCATACTATATTGTGCATCAAGAATCTTATGTCCATTTTCAATATCAAAATTTTTAAACTGCGAATAAATACTATAAACCATACTTGAATACTCAATATCACGATCTTCTTCTAAATTTATTAATGTTTCAATGATACTAATAGCATAATCTTCAAAACTAGCATACACATGATAGTTTTCCCCTACTTCTTCACTCAACCAACCACATTCTTTTAATCTTCGATAAACATAAAAAGCACGTTCTCTTGGCGATTGACTTTGAAGTTCTTCAAGTTCAATTAAGTGACTACTAAAATATTTTGTTAACTCATAAATCAAGTTTTCTTTTAAAGATGCAAAGGATGCATCATCCTTAATATACTCATAAAGAACACAAATACATTCACTGATAACAACACGATCAGCTGTATTAAATATATTAAAAAAGTTTCTTGGTAATGTATCAAATATATTAACCATGGTTACCTCCAATCATTAAAAACTCTTTTTTATTTATAAATAGCTTCGCAATTATAACATTTTTTAATAACTTAAAAAAGATGCTTTCGCATCTTTATCCTTTTAATCCTCTTGATTGTCGATCCATATCTTCAATAACAATATCATAGACTTCACCAAGTGTTGAACAATATTCTAAAACCTTCCATGGTTCATTTGTATGAAAATGAATTTTAATTAATTCATCATCTCCTACAGCAAGCAGACAATCTCCTTTAAAATGTTTCGTAAAATACTCACTAATTTCATTTTCATTTAAATTTTTTCCTTCAATTAATAATTGTGTATCATATTTGAATTCTATCATCGTTAACTCCTTTATTTTAATAATGTATAAGCAATAGAGGCCATAATTCTAGGTCCTTTATTAAGTACTTCTTCATTGAAATTAAATGATGTGTTATGAGGTGAAGCTGTAATATCTGTTAATAATTTCATATAAGTAGCTTTACCCCCATGAACTTGGACATATTCCATCATATAAGAAAAATCATCACTACCTCCTAATGGATTTAAATTTTCTGGAGGTAATTTTAAATCGGGCATTTCTTTAACACAAATATTTCGTATTTGATTCATAAAATCTTCATCACAATTTAAAGCAAATGCTTTCCCCATTTGTTTAATTTCAACAACAGTATCATGCATCAAAGCACAGGCGTTAATAATATCTCTTGCATAGATTTCCATATAACGATTTAATTCTGTCGTTACACCACGTACTTCTATTTCAAGTTTTGCTGTATCAGGAACAACATTTCTACCTGTTCCTGCATGAACCGTTCCTACATTGACACGTGTTTGTCCATCACTGTTTCGAGGAATCGAATGCAAATTAATAATACAGTTAGCTGCTGAAAGCAATGCATTCTTACCGAATTGTGGAGATTCTGCCGCATGTGTTGAAACTCCATGATAAATGACATCTAATTTCGTTGTTGCAAATGATTCATTCATTCCAAAATAAAGATCGTAATCTTTAACACGAGGCATAATATGCGCTGCAAAAATATAATCGACATCATCCAAAAAACCACTTTCGCATATTGATTTTGCTCCTCTTACACCTTCTTCAGCCGGTTGAAAAATAATTTTCAAAGTCCCATGTAAGTGTTCTTTAAGCTCCATCAATATTTTAGCAGTTGTTAAACCAATAGATGCATGACCATCATGTCCACAAGCATGCATCGCTCCTAAATGACAAGAAGAAAAACCTTCTTGTTTTGGATAATGCCCATCTGTTGAATCTTCAACAAGCCCTAAAGCATCAATATCAAAACGAATAGCTACAACAGGCCCTACACCGTTTTTTAAGATACCTGCAACAGCTGTCATTCCATTTTTAACTTGTTCTAAATATTTAGGATTTGCCCCTTCTTTTTTAGCACGTAAATAATTAATATTAAAAATCGCTTCTGGCGGTAATCCCATACGCGCATCTTTATCCATAATTTCTTTTCCTACTAAAACCTCATAACCTAAGTTTTCTAAAGTAGTTGCAATTTGACATGCTGTACGTATTTCTAACCAGCCTCTTTCAGCAAAGTGGTGAAAATCTCGGCGCTGATTAATTGTTTCTTGATGGTATTTTTGTGCAAGTTGTTTGATTGCCTCATACATTTTTATCACTTCCTTGTTGATTTTATTATATCTCAAAATAAAAAATGATGATAGCTTTTTACACTATCATCAATAAGTAATACGACGTTTTCCATCTCTTTTTGAAATATACATTCTTTGATCACATTTATTTAATAAATCTTGTATTGTTTCTTCATCACGAATACCAGCAACGCCAATACTTAATCTTACGATATCATGATAAGCACCAGCATGTAAAATAACATGATCAAAGGCATCTTTAATATCTCTGGCAATTGAAACTGCCCCATCTTTTTGATAAGCTGGTAGAATAACTAAAAATTCGTCTCCGCCATAACGACATGGCTCCATAGTTGGATATTTTTGATGTTTAATATTATTTAAAACAGTTCCAACATGTTTAATAACTTCATCTCCAATATGATGTCCATAATTATCATTAACACTTTTAAAGTTATCTAAATCTAATAACAAAATAGAAAATGGTGTATTATTTTCTAAATATTCTTTATGCAACGTATCTAATTCTGCATGAATAAAACGTCGATTATAAAGTTGTGTTAAAGCATCTATAGCGTTTTCTTGTGAAAGTTCAACATTAAGCTTTGTTAAAATTTTGGCTTTTTCTTGATTTTCTCTAAGTGCCTTTACATCACTTGTCATATCTTCTGTAATAACAAAAACACCGATTGTTTCTCCTTGACTATCATATAACGGATATTTTCTTGTATGTGCAATAATCGTATAGCCATCATGATTTTTTCCTTCAGTTTCTACAACATTAATTGCTTGTCCTGTTTCCATGACACGTTGTTCATCTTCAAAAGCTTGTTTAGCATGTTCTTGTGAATCCGGAAACAAATCAAAATCAGTTTTGCCAATAACTGCTTCCTTATTATTTTTAAATTGTGGATGTTTTTGATAAAACTGATCATTAACATATAAGATTTCACTTTTTCTATTTTTAAACAAAATAACTGATGATCCATCAGCATGAACAATTGACTCAATGAGTTTTAATGGATTCACCTTTAATTTTGTAAATAATTCATCAAATTTCATTTTCCATCACCATTACTATTTTATCTTTGAAATAGCAAAATGTAAAGCCTTTCATCATGTAATGTTTGTTAAAAATTTTTGATTTGGGCAGTATATATAGATTTATTTCCATTAACTAAATAAGCAAAAATACATATAATAAGAAATGCTATCATTTGATGCCCACCAAAGACTTCTAATCCAATCATCATTGGTGCAATTAAAGTATTTGTTGCTGAAGCAAAAACTCCCGTATATCCTAAAGCTACACATAATTCAATAGGCAAATGAAAAATTGGGGCAAGTATAAATCCTAGAGTTGCTCCTATTGAAAATAAGGGTGTTACTTCTCCACCTTGAAATCCAATTGCAAGAGTTACAACAGTAAAAATAAGTTTTAAAAACCAATCATAATAAGTCACATTTCCATAAAATGATAAATCTATTAAATCTGTGCCTAAGCCACTGTATCTTCCTTTAAAAATCATTAGCCCTATCACTAATAAAATAGAAATATAACCTATTCTTTTATAGGGATTTTCTATTTTATTTTTAAAAAATGTTTTTAAAGCAATCAACGACGTTGAAAATATTCTTCCAACAATTCCCAAAATAATTCCTACTAGAATCATTAACATCATATTTTTTAAATCATTCATATTAATACTTTGTTGAATATTTACACTAAACTTTTCCAATCCTAAAAAATGCGACGTATAAGAAGCAGTAAAAGATGCTATAACCCCTGGAAGTAAAGCTTCATACTCTATTTTACCTATAACCATAACTTCCATAGCAAAAAACAAAGCAGTAAGTGGTGTTTGAAATAATCCAGCAAATCCAGCTGCCATTCCGGTAATCAACAAAACTTTTCCATTCTTAGGAAAATGAAAATATTTTGTAAAATAATGAGAGAGCGTCGCTCCAATTTGTACAGCCACTCCTTCTCTACCTGCACTTCCTCCAAATAAATGAGTTAACCATGTTCCAATCATAACTAAAGGAATAAGTGCTAAAGGAATCCCTTTTCTTTTTTGTTGACCTGTTTCAAAGACAAGTGTCATTCCTTTTAAACTCAGTTCATTAAAGTGATAGTAAAACCAAGTAATCACTATTCCTGCAATTGGTAAAAAAGGAATTAAATACCAAAAATATTTATTTCGTATCTCACCTATTAAAATAAATCCTTTACCAAAAACAGTATCAATACCTCCTACAACGATTCCCATAACACCTGCAAATATCATATACTTTAATAATTCTTTTTTATTTTCCATGTTTCCTCCTACAAAAAAAGCTAATCACCCTGTGTATTACACAGAAGTCATTAGCCAAATAGCGGTTTCGATATAAATCGAGGGAGAACCTCATTCCCATGGATTAAACTTATCATATTTTTTAAGATAAAACAATAATTATAATAAATTTTTATCTCTTAAAATATGTCCATTTGTATACTCAATATCATCAACATGATTGATCATTCCTTGATGATATCTCTTTTGATTAATATTATGATAACTTACAATATTAAAATGAACTTCTTGATCTACTGTAACAACGATTAAGTTTTGTCTTTTTTGATGCTCATTCTTTTCTTGTGCTTTAAAGACATAAATATATTTAAAACATTGTTTGAGTGTTTTTACAACATTCTTTATATTTTGACTATATTTACCACTTAATGACCCAATGATATTTGTTATATAAATTCCTTGTGGGTTTAAAGATTCTTTTATTCTTTTGATTGCTTCCAATGAATGAAGTTCTAATACTAAATTTTCACCAATAAAGACATCACTTAAAATAGCACCATATTTCTTTTTGTTCCTATTTATATAATCTCTTCCATTTTCAAAATAACAATGAAATCTATTTTTATTCTTATCAAATTTATTAATGGTTTCTTCTAAATAGAAGTATTTATTAGAAATATCATAAAGAACTTTGTTAATTTCAACAACATCAATATTTCCTTGATGATGTGCTAAAAAATATTTGGGATAATGAAAAGCACCACCACCAATTAATAAAACATCATTAATTTGTCTATCTTCTAAATAATTTTCATCAAACATTAAATCAAATAAATACATATATTCAAATAGTAATTCATTTTGTAATTCTTCTTCTATATAAGTTGCTGATTCCATACCACCATCTATATCAAGAACTCTTACTCGATGCTTATTATGTCTACCATAGCTAATGGTAATATGTCCATAAGGGCTTTCTATTTCAATCTTATCATTATACAATTTTTATTACCCTACCTTTAAAATTTAAACGGATCCCAATTTGGTTTTCCACTATCATAGTAATCACATGATTCTTGCCAAGATTTCATTTCATCTTTAATGGTATCGCATAAACACTCATAGTCATCTTTTTTAAATTTATCATGATTCATCATTGATTTATAAAACTTTTTAAAACTAGCTGCTGTTTCTTTTATAGAATTTGGTGAAGAACACATACATTTTCTAATAAAGAAATCTCTAAAGAACAAATCAACTTCATTATTAACTTCTTCATAATTTGCATTATTACGATTTAATAAATATTCATTGATAAAGAAATCAACATTTTGTATATGTTTCTTAATTGTTTTATCAGATAGATTTGAAAGATCTTCTTTAAAAATATTTAATAATTCTTCATGTTGTTTTACAATTTTTTCTTTGTCAAACGGTTCTTTAAAATACATAGACATATCTCCTTTGGTTTTAAATTATTATAATCAATTTTCTTTTATCTAATTTTATCATATTTAATAATTGTTCTATACTAATTCTAAAAATAATTTAAAAACAGGAATATTACAACACAATTGTTGTTCATCCTGTTTTATTATTATTTATTAATATCTAATACTGCATAATATGCATCTCTAAACGCATCAAAGCAACATTTGTTTTTTTACAATCAGCAATAATATGAGTTGATATGTCAAGTTTTTCATAATCACTTGTGTCATTTGATTTAAAACAACTACCATAATAACACCATCTTATAAATATTCTTTTCCACTTGCAATAACAACTTTTTTAGGATGTGAAGTCATAGAGAGACTATCTGTTGCTTCTTCTAATAATCCTGGATTTCTTATTCACGTAATATGTTTGATACTTGGATCATACAAAGAATTACAAAAGTAATCATAACAGCCTTGATTACATCCAATACAATAACGAATTTGATTCACTTGACCATTTTTAGCTTTATTACAAAAATTAGCATCAGCAAGTTGCGCACGCGCCATTACAATTAAGTCTGCTTTATCATCCTCTAATACCTTTTCCGCAAATTCAGGAGTATTGATATGTCCACAAGGCATTGTAAGCATTTCTGTTTCTTTACGAATACGTGCGCATCCTCAACATTGAATCCATTTTCAATATCTACAGGAGCCACTTCATAAAGAGTTTCAGCTGTTATAATATTTCCACGTGATATATTTAGAACATCGACACCATATTCTTTGGCATCTTTACAAAAGTCAATCACCTCGATGATTGATTTCACTAGAAAGCATTGAGTGTGGTAAATAATTATGAGCGCAATGAAATTCTAAACAACCATATCCAGCTTCAACTGAACATTTAGCTACCTCACCAAACTTATTAATGATATCTAATAATCTTTCAAAAGTAATTTCTTGCACAGTATATTCTGCATTTAATGGTATATCATTTAGAACTAGAATTTTTGCTTTTTAATCTAAAACAACAGCTAAACCTCCTTGCCAAAGTTGAATACATGTTTTATCACTAACATCATGTACTACATCATTTGATTTTTTTAAGCCATTAGTATACTTATTTTTAGCTATAAATAAAAATCCAAAAGTACACTTGTTTTATCAACAGCAGCAACCTCAACAGCATTTAAACCATTGCCACCCTTAGCACGTTCTACATGATAAGCAATCAACTTATCTGTAACACTTTTTCCTCCTAAGTGTTTGCTTTTTCTCTCTTAATCATAGCATTATGCAAAAGTACTATTAAACAAAATATAGAGAAATTAATTTTTAAATCTATTTTCTTTATGTTAAAATTTATAAAGAAATAATATTAAATATTTGGAGAAATAAAATGAACAGCTATATTAAACAATGGTTAGAAATTATAGAAAATATGAATAATGATAATACATATAAACTTGCATGGGGAAGAGCTATTATTGAACTATGTTTTGAAACAAATCAATTAGATAAACAAGTAACTTTTACATTTCAACATATTGCAAAAAAGATGATTAAATATTATTGGAATCAAACCTATTTCTTTCATCTTGATCAAAGTCCAAACAAAAAGAAAATTCCCATTTTAGTTCAAAATGTCAATCTTCTAATTGATCTATATGAATCTGTTCAACGTACTCATGTTCCTGTTTGGTTTGATAAAGCTGAAACTATTTTAAAACATGAAAAACAATATCGTAAAATTATCAACGACAGTGCTAAAACATTAAAAAATGATGTTTCTTGGAGATTTAAATTAGCAAATAAAAAAGAATATGATCTTTACTATTTAGATAAAAATTGCATGTTTATTTCTTTTACTAAACAACAAGCACTATCGCTTAAAGAGTATAGTTTTGTTTTATCTCAACTTATTAATTTTAAATGGTCTCAACTTCTTGAAAAATTTAATCATTCTCCAAGAATTGCTTCTAAAGTAAAAGGCATTTCTGATAATACTATTAAAAGAAGCAGTTTAACAAAATATAAAAATATTCTTTTAAAAAGCAATAACTATCAGGCAATTGATTTTTATACTGGAAAAGTATTACAAGAAAATGATATTTCTGTTGATCATGTCATTCCGCGGTCTTTCATGTACAGTGATGATATTTGGAACTTAGTTTTAACAAGCAAATCAAATAATTCATCAAAATCAAATATCATTCCTTCTCAAGATGTAATAGAGAGTTTAAAAGAAAGGAATGCTCGACTAGTTAAATTAATTAATGATAGCAAGTATAAAGATGAATTACTTTTAGCTATAGAAAATGATTACGTTGATAAGTTTTATTTAGCCATGAAAATCTAGTAACATCAATTGTCTTCTTTTTTGAATATCACTTTTTTTAAAATAAAAAGTACACCTTGTTATTTTAAATCACCTATATTTAAGATTTTATTTAGCATATTAATAATTTTTTCTCTTTCCCCACTACCTGTTGTAGAAAATCTTAATAAAGGAATATAATAAAGTTCAAAAATATGATTTTTTAGCAAATCTCTCTTTGCTTGTGCTGTTTCCTTCTGATGAAAAGCATAGCCATCTACTTCAATGGCGAGAATTGCTCTTTTGCTTACCCTATTATAAACAAGAAAATCAACATGCGTTGCTGGATTCATAGCATATAAGCACTCATCATCATTTAATAAATAAGGATTTTTTATAAGCATATTGACAGGAAAATGGCACACAAAATCTAACATTTTATAATCATCATTTTTTAATATTTCTTCTAACAAAGTATACATTAGGTTTTCTGAATCATATTCTAATTTTCTATTATTTTTGTTCAAAAATAACTTTCTTTCTTTTGTGTATTGTTTATATAAATAATCAAAAATAGAATAAACATTACTCTCTACAACTTCAAAATTATTATATTGAATGTAATCTATTAAATCCATTATATTTCTTTCTTTATTTTGTTCATTTCCAGTAACAACCAATATCAATTTTTTCTTTGCTCTTGAAACAGCAACATTGAGCAAATACGGATCATCAACAAAATCAGTTATTTCATCTTCGACAGTAGAAATAATAATAGTATCCTTTTCTTTTCCTTGAAATTTATGTACTGTTGCTTGTTCAATGCCATCTATTTGTTCTTTCAAAGACTGAACTTGGTTATTATAAGGTGAAATGATACCCGTTTCTTTCTTATTTGTAATATCATTTGGTATGATTTCATTTTTTATAATATCAATTTGTCTTTGACTAAAATGATTTCGAGAATGATTTCCTTTTACTGTTTTAATTACTTTTAAAACGTCTTTTTCGCCATGATCTTCTGTCATAATAATCAAATTGCCTCGATAAAACTTTTGATTACAGAACTCAATTATTTTAGGATGGCAACGATAGTGTTCTCTTAACATCGTTTGTGTCACATTTGGCGTAACTTCTAAAACAGATTGTAAAAAACTGTTTGTAAATCGATATCCTTTGCTTAAATTGTATTGATTAAATATCACATCTGCTCGTATTTCAGTATGTTTATCTACAACATTTGGTAATTGATTTGTATCCCCAACAATGACCATATTTTTAGCACAGGACATAGCAAGTGCTCCAGTCGCAATATCAACTTGTGAAGATTCATCCATAATTACATAATCATAAACGACATTATCATTCAAACTATCTCTTGAGGAAAATGTTGTACTTAATATTACCGGATATTCATTTAATATATCATAAGGATTTTTCAAGAAATCTTCTGATGTAAATAACTGCCTGTAAGTATTTTTTTCGTACTTGTTTGCCAGATAATTTTTTAAGAATTTCATCGAATCATTTGTTAAATTATCTAATAAATGATTACTTGTATTATTTAAATATGCTGTAATGTCATCCAATTCTTTTAAGATTTCATTTTCTCTTGTTTCATAATAAAAAGCTTGGAAAGTTGTTATAATTTGAGATATTTCTAATGAATAAATACTAAAATTGTATAAACCATATTTAAAAAAGAATTTAAGTTTTAAAAAGAAATTAATATCCTTATTTACTTCTGAAATACTTTGACATTCTTGCCATAACTTCATCCATTTATTCGACTTCATACTTCTTTTATATTTTGTATAATCCACAGTTACATTTGTTTCATTTAAATATTCATTAAAATACTTTCGTTCTATTTTAAGACGATTCAGTTCTTGATTTAATTGTGCCAATCTTTCTTGTTTATCAAATACTGTTTTTAATTTCTTTGATTTTTCTTGAACCTGTTGCATAAAATCATCTTGAATGTCATCACTTTTCCATGACGTAAAATCTGGGTAATTTGTTTTTTGATTATTAATAAAATTTGTTTTATTATCACTTTTCCCTAACGTTGCGACAATAAATCCCAAATTATATTTTGACGATGAGAGTTTTTCAAAAACATTTTCAGTTGCGGAATTATTGTTAGAAACAACTTGAACAGTTTTTCCTTGAATTAATATATTAGCAATAATATTTAAAATTGTTTGCGTTTTTCCAGTGCCAGGTGGACCTTGTATCACGCTTATTTGATTTTCCATAGCCCGCTTAACTGCAACATATTGACTATTATTACAGCCAAATGGGAAAATAGGCATGTATTCTCCATCAATACTTTTTTTTAATGATTTTGGATTAAGATATTTGGTAAGTGCAACATCACTTCTAAGAAATGAAATTTTTTTAAACTTTTTAGGTAACAATTGTTCCCCATTACTTTCATTTTTTAAATTACTTAATTTTGATATTTCTTTAATATAATCAAATACATTTGCTGCATCTTTTTTATTTAAGTAGGATTCTTGAATATCTAATTGACTTTTATAATAATCTCTTTCCACATTATTTTTGAAACAAACATGAATATAAGTTGCATCTTTTCCTACAAATTCATAAATTGCTTCTACACTAAAAAAATTTTTTCCATCCTTACTTAAATGATATTTCCTTGGATCAAGAAACTTAGGATTCTCTAGAAATTCAACATTATCCAAAGTATAAGAATATGTTTTTCTATTATTAAACGTAACATTCATTTTGTGACTTGCATCATCTTGTTCCAAAAATTTGACATCTCTTGTTTTTATTTCACCTTTTATAATGATCATGTATTTTGTTGTATTCATCTTTATCACCGCTTTAACTATTATTAAATACATCATACCTTATTAAAAGAAATTTTTAAATGCATTTTCTTTATTAAGTAATTGTCTCATATTGCTAGATTAAATCTTTGCATTTTATTTCTTATACATTCCACACAATGACATCAACAAACACCAAATTGCTCTTAATGGCAAAATAATGATATAAAAAAATAATTTAAATATTGTCCATATAACCTATCACCTCTTTATTCTATATTCCAAATAACTGTTACTGTGTCTGTAACATCTATATCATCTATTTCTACATCTATTACATAATCAGATTCATCATTATCTTCTTCAAAGAACCATTTCTTGTTTTCAAATGGTGATGACGATATTCTAAGTTCACTCCATGAATAATCTATTGATAGAATATTTCCTAATTTAACACCTGAAGCATTTGCTAGAACAATTGCTTTTTCCTTAGAATTATTAATGGCGTTTTCTAATAATTTATTTTTATATTTTTCTGGATTTGATACTGTATATGATATAGAAAATGATGGATAAGACGTACTTTTAGATAATGTATATAAAACACGGCCTAGCATTTTATTATTTGCTTCAAATTCTATTTTCATTTTATGAATAAAGCTATAGCCTTTAAATTCTTCAACCCATTTATCATTTTTATCTCTATAACTATCATATTCTATATTGATATCAAAACTTTTTGTTTTGATATTTTTTCGTTCAAAGCCAATTTTTTCAAGTAATTCTTTTACTTCATTTGTCGCACTTGACGATCTTTTTAGTAGCTCATCGTATTCTTTTTTTATATCTTTTATTGATAAAGTTAACTCTATTAAATCTGGTTTGACTGCAAGTTTTCCTTTACCTGTTACTCTTATTGTTCTTTCCATAATATTTTTTCCTAACTAACATATTCTTTATAAACAGAATGTCCTTGTTCCTTTCCTAAATGATTAATTAAACATTCTTCTAATGGTAGATTTTGTATTGATGCTTCTTCAATATAATGTCTAATATGAAGATGTCTTGATTTTAGAAATCTTTCATGAGATTCATATTTATCATAAATATGATGAATTTTTGCAATACATTGGTGATATTCATAGAAAACATCCTCTTTATTTTCAAAAGAGCCAACATGTGTTCCAGAATAATAAAGTTCATAACTCATTTGATAAATATCAAATTCAATAAATGTTTTAACCATACCAATTGTATTAATATATTCTTCTACAACAAATAATTTCTTTTCATTTTTACTTAAAGCATTTTTCAAAGAATCCATACATGTATAACTTAATATTTTCTTTCTTAAAGAATCATTTGTCTTTGACATAATAGAAAGGTAATCCTCATTTCCTTCATTATAATAATAACAAAATGATCCTGGATGTCTTGAAACTAATTGTTTTGGATATTTTTCTTTTAAATATAAGATACTTGCATCATAACCTCTATCTTTTGAACAAATGACAATTCTTGTTTTCTTTGAAACATAAGAAAGTAAATTTGTAAGTTCTGCAACAATACAAAAATCCATAATATTTTTTGTTACACATTCTTTTCTGATATTTGAAATATTGATAAGTTTTATATGTTTATTATTTTTATAGTTCTTTATCTTCTCATCAATAAATGGATCACTGATAAAAAGATAAACTAATGTATTCTTTGGTATTTCTTCTGGTATTTGATAACCAATATTTTCACTATCTACTAAAACAATTTCTTTAATCAAATGATATTTAATTTTATTTATGATTCTTTTTAACATGCAAATCCCCCTTTTCTTTGAATCTATTATATAATGATAAAAAGACTAATACCGTCTTATATAAGCAGGTATTAGCGAATGTTTTCGTTTATGATATTGATACGAGGTGATTTAAATGAATAGAAATAAAGATCATGATTCATATATTAAATATATATCTGTGATTGATTTAATTATTAAAAATAGTGATGAAAAAAATCCAATCACGATTAATCAAATTCAAGATTTGATTTATGATAAAGGCTATGATTTTAAAATAGACTTTAGAATCGTTAAAAAATTTGTAGAAAACTATAATAATTATTATGAAGATACAATCATTAAAACTTATAAAGAAGGAAGAAATAATTACTTTTATTATGAAAATCCAAATCTAGACTTAATGGAAGCCAAAGCGATTATTGATCTTGTTTATAGTTCTCATTTCTTTACTTTAAAAACAAAAGAAAACTATAAAAAAAGAATGCAAGATCTATTTAGTATTCATAACCAAGCTTATTTTCAAAAAAGACTAAATCTGCATGTTGTTAAAAATGAAAATGAACAAGTTTTCTATCAAGAATTAGAAGTCATTACCAAAGCTATCAAAGAAAAGAAAAAAATTCGCTTTGAATATCAAAAACCTTCTTTAACATTTAATGAAAAACATAAATTAACCGAATTAGCTCCTATCGATACTGTCTTTTCTAACAATGAATATTATCTTTTATGTCAAGGTGCAAAAGATCCAAATACATGCATTCAATATCGTTTAGACTATATAAAAAATGTTGAAATCGTTAAAGATAGTGATGTAAAGTTTGATGATTATCAATTAAACTCATTTGAAAAGAAGCTCAATAATATGACGTACATGTATGGTGAAGGAAAAATCGAAGTTATTGAACTTGAATTTACACCAAATGTCTATTCCAATATGATTGATAAATTTGGTAAAGATATTCATCCAAAAAAAATAAATGAAAATCTTTATTGTGTCCAAGTAAGACTTTCCATGCCTTTTCTTTTGAAATGTCGATAGCTATACAGTAGCTATCCAGTAGAGTATCAGTCACAGTTTTAGCCAATTTTTAATAAAAAAATCCAAAACGCCAGTAGACATACAGTAGCTATCCAGTAGATAGCAAGTTAGAAATGTGTCAAAAATATGCCAAAAATAAATTTGATCGCTTTTTTGTAATTATTATCCCTATACACAATAAGGATAGAGAAATTAAAAAATGCATAAAAAAGCCCCTTATTCTTTACATACTAGTACTATTATGTTATAATAATATTGTAAAGAAAGGAGGTAAGGATATGAATTTAGATGATTTAAAAAAATTGAGCGAAATCTTTAATAACTTCGCCCAACCCATAGCAACTCTAATTGTTGGTTACATCGGTTCAAAATATGTCAGCAAAAAGAGTTCAAAGAAGAGAAAGAAGAAATAATCTTCTTCTCTCTTTCTTCATCTAAATTATATCAAATAATATGAAAAAAGAAATAAAAATAATAATTCTGTTTTTAGGTATTATCCTTACACTGTTTAAAACTTATTGGTTTTTAGGAATGATATTAATGATTTTAGGCTTTTATTTATTAGGAAAGGAATAATTATGAAAAATAAAAAATTTGATCAAGCAAAATACATGAGAGAATGGCAAAAAGAAAACATGAAGCAAGTAAAAGCATCGTACAAAACTGAATTTGTAGATGAATTCAAAGAAGCTTGTAAAAAGCTTGGAATTAAACAATCAGATGTGATCAGAAAAGCAATGCAAGACACGATTGAAAAAGCAAATAATATATAAAAAAAGAACCTACTCAAATCAATGAGTAGGTCTTTCTGTTTGGTTAATAAAATAAAGTTGTAGATTTTTTTGAAGAATAGATAATATTACATTTGCTTTTTCTGTTAACTAATTGAATGTGCATGTGAATTTGCGTATTTATGATGTCTATAATATAAAAATAACGATAAACCGCTATTTTTATATTGACTTTAACGGTATACCGTTATATAATATAAGTGTAATAAGAAAGGTAGTCCAAAGGACATAGGTAAAAGAAAATGAACACACTAGAACAAAGAGCACATGACTTCGCAAATGAAATGGTACATAAATGTTTAAAAGAAGGAAGAAACGTATCAATTGGAATCACAAGAAAACAAGCAAACGTTGTCTTTGCTTGTAACAAACAAGGTAAAATTCATGTCAGCAAAGAAGTTATCTCTGCTGTTTACGATCTAGCTGATGTTTATTATAAAAAAAGTTTCTACAATCAAGCTGGTACTTACGTTGATAAAATAGTAACTGCTGTTCAAGCAATTTTCAACAATCAATATGAAATTGCTCAATATTTATTAGAAAGTGCTGTAGAAGATTAAAAAAAAGAGGTGAAGAAAAATGGAACATAATTATATTGAAGATTTACTTTTTTTTAAAAAAAATGCAGTTGAAAATATTATTTCTACTGCAAATTGGGATATTGAAAACTACTTCGAAATGAAAGATGAAGCGGCAGAAGATGAAGATATCGATTTTGAAGAAAATGGAGATTGCGAAGAATACGGCCGAGATTATAGATTTGATGAAGATGAAGTTGAAGATGCAATTAATTTTTTGTTTTATTATGAAGAATGTCTTCCTGATGATACTGATAAAGCAATAAATGACTATAGAAAATATGATGATCAACTTGCTGATGCTCAATCAAAATTAAGACATATTGAAAAGAAAATAAATATGTTAGTTAAAGATTTCAATCTTGAAAATTATAGAATTGAAACTTCTAGAAAATCAATCAGCACATATCTATATATTCCATACACTCAAAGGAACATGGAAATGGTTATGAATGAAACTGACGATGCCGATTACTATGACGATATGGATGATGAAGAGCTAGAAGATTTAAAAGAATTATGTATCAGATTCAGCGATCACGACACTGGTTCTTACTGGGATGAAGAATGGGGTGACGTATCATATGATGATAGTTACGCAAAAATTGAAATCAATTAGAAAGGATGATAATAATGAAACTATTGGATTTAACTGATAAAACAATTGCTCAACTTGTTAGAGAAACAGGAATTTCTCGCTCAACTCTGGTGGATATTATTAAAGGCAATACAGAATTTAAAAGCACATCAGTGGAAAATGGAATGAAAATTTCTGAAGCTTTAAATCTAACTATAGAGGAATTATATAATAAAATTTATAATTTGAAGGAGGAAAAATAATGAACGGAATATTAGAATTTATCAAAGAAGTATGTGAGGACCTATGTATCTCTATACCTGATAGTATAGTTACAGATGATAAAAAATTCAATCAAGGTACTCAACTAGCTACATTGGCTTATGAAAATGAAAAATCAATTTTGTATTTAAGAACCAAATATGAATACGGTGATGTTGATATGGCATTTGCTATCGCGCATGAATTAAGACATAAATATCAAATCGATACACATGTCTTTGATTTTGATAATTATAAAACTAGCAATGAGCTTTCCATAAGAGAATACAATCTTCAGAATGAAGAAATAGATGCTAATGCCTACGCATACATCGTTTTGCTAGATTTTTTTAAATTAAAAGTTGATTTCAAATTGCTCTTAAAAGATGATGTCGTTGCTGATACAATTATGAAACGTGTAGATGTTATCGTTGAAAACGAATACGAATATGAATAAATAAAAAAACCTACTCTTGATTGAGTAGGCTTTTTTTTAATGTAAAATATTCAATTGTTTCTTGACGTCGAATAATTTAACTAAAGTATGGATCAGTTATAATACAATTAAATTTTTACAACTTTAATTATACTACTTAATTATTTACTGTACACTCCCCACTGTTCATTCATTTTTTCAATTTGATATTGATATTTCAAATTTTCTTGTTTTAATTTCTCAATTTGATTATCTTTTTCTATGATTTGAGAACGATATTGAGTATTTTTGGCAAGTAAACAAATATTCAATAAAAGTAATATAATGATGATAATCTTTAATCTTTTCATTCTAAACACCCATTAATTTCAAAATAGTGTTTCTTCCTGCAATTCCATCAACTTTCAATCCTCTATCTGATTGGAATTGTTTTACTGCAGCTTCTAATCCACTACCAAATTTACCTGGACATTCAACACCAGATGGATCATATCCTCTACACATTAACGCAATTTCTACTGCTGTAACCATGTATTGAGTTTCTTTACGTTTGACATAGTGTTTACCTAAAGCCGATTTACTGTTTTTACCAAAAGCACCATCAACTTTTAAGTTTTTGCCATAGTCCAAATTAATAGCGTGTTGGAAACATCTAGCAATATTTGCTTGAGTCTTAGGACCATATGCACCATCAGTTGCAATTGAATGACCTGTAAAGTTGATTGAATGTTGTTGACCTCTTGCGATCAAACTGTCTAAGTTATCATTTTTAGCAGCAGCTGGAACTACAGTGCCTGTGCCTAGTGCACCAGTTGTAGAGTTAACAATGTTATTCTTGAATGTTTGCCATACGTTATCATTTAGTAAACCATTACAGTTTGGGCATAATTTACCATTGACATCGTAATGACGTACAACGTGATCAATATCAATATTGTATTTTTTCATCAATGCACGTGCTAACGCATAAGTATTAGCAAGTGTTTCATCGCAAATATGAACAGTACCATCTTTATGGTTATCACACATTTCGATAGAGATTGAGTTAGCATTTTTAATTGTGCCATAATATGGATGGTGAGCTGATTGACATTTACCACCAACTGCATAAGCAGCATAATTGTCCGGTACAGATTGAGTAACACTATTGTCATCTACGAAATAATGAGCAGATGCTTTAACAACTTCCCTAGCAAAGTATTTTCCATTTGATTCATCGCTATCACCATCATTTGAAGTATAGTGAATGACTAAATATTTAATATCAGCTGTGCTACGTTCACTACCATAATTTTCTTTACGCGCTAAATTTTGTTTCATAACATATCCCATATATGTTAATACCTCCTTTTTTAAAATAAAAAGAGAGTATTTAACTACCCTCTTTGCTTTGTAAATGCAGAAGCTCTATCTCATTTTTCATTTTGGTAACCATACCATTACCACCAAGCGCATGGTATGCATCATACATTTCATTGAAATTATCATATGCATATGTAGGGATTGAACCCCTCTTCATATACTTTTCATGATATTCAATCAATTTCACCCTTAATAAAAGCATTGTACCTTTTGAGTTAGCTTCTCGCATTTCTCTTTCTTTTTTAATTCTTTCATCTCTTACAATCGCATCTTGTTTTGCTTTTTTCTTTTGTTCTTGTAAAAGCCACACAATATACGAAAGAATAACTGGAAGAACAATCGTATAAGTTTTTATTAGAAATTCATACATAATTACTCACTTTCAATTTCTTCCAACTCTGGAAGTCCTGCAACACTTGTTAGAATTGAAACAACGCCAGATAAACAACTTGCACTAATAATCATTGCCCAGTTGACTTCATTCATCACTGTAGACGTTCCAATTAACGCAACTGCTGTTTGAGCTACTGTTTTGATTGCTCTAATACCTGCAGCTTTCAACCATTGATTAAAATCATATTTTTTAACTTTCAATTCAATCATCCTTTCTAGATAGTTTTAAGCCGTATCCAGGGCATCAAAAAAAGGACTTTCGTCCTTTAATTATTTGCTTTTTATATATTTCAATATTGCATATCCTGTAGCATCAGCAAAACCATTTGATTGTCCAACTTGCAATATTAAATTTGTTTTAGTTATTTGAATAGAAATACCATCATGATCTTCATCTTGATGTGCTCGCGGTATCATGTGGTTTGTTCCATCACTCGTTTTCATAAATAAATCACAACTCAATACTCTGTATAAATCTGATATATTATGTTGTACATATTTATCCTTGCTATCAAACCCATTTACGAGTATTACTTTGCAATATATTTTTTTACCATCAATCCATTGCATCCCTGTTTCCTGTTCTTTTAAAGAAAACTTAAGATTTAATAATGTATTTCCATTTGCATTAACAAATTGGGACATAAGTTCCTATTTGCTAGCAATCAGTATCCTATTACTTGGTATATTGTTCCTTCAACCTCAGTTATATACACACCACCAACGACTTTAGTACATCCACTTAATGTAACGTTTTTGCCACTGAAAACAAGAGTCATCTCATATATTGTAATAGTATTTTCACTTGCATGTACATCTGATAAATGTACTCTTGCACCTGCTTTTAATGACATTCTTGTACTTTTAGGATTAACCCAGTTATGACTTCTATAGAAGATTTCTAGATAGTCATAATTAGAAATATCATCAGTTAATATAAAATCACTTTGAGTTGCACCATCAAAAAGGACAGTACCAATTGGAATTTTAGTCCCATCATTTTTAACAAATTTCCCCATATCATGGAACAGCTTTTATTTATGACTAATATCTTCCAATGACTTTAGTAACAGTTGTACCTTGATTGTTAGATGAATTTGTCCATCTACAATTATCAATGTGTAACAGTTTTGATGCCTGATTATATTTAAAAGCCATATTAGTAACAGTCCAGTTGTTAACAACACCAGAATATATGATCTCTCCATCAATAATTGGTGCAATAACTGCGCTATTATCACTAATTATGATTAACTCTTTAAATTTCAAAGCATCATCATTTAATGTTAAATCGTGACCATAGCCGAAATGACTACCATTCCAAAGAACGACATCCGTATTGATTTCATCTCCGTTAGAATTAACAAATTTAGCCATAAATAACACCTCTTTTTAAAGAAGCACAGCTATTCAACTGCACCTCCTTTGTCAAAGGTAATAGGTAAAAGGATACTGTTTTTACTATTGCTAGTAAACAGTACCCCCCCCCCACGAATTTTTTAATTTTTGACATTTGTATGATCCTCTCTTTCTTTAATTCTTTTAATAAAAATCAAATAAGAAAAGATACTAGTGCCTTTATTTTTTTGTGTAACGAATAATTGCTTTAAATTTATAATTTGCCCAACTGTAATTGTTAGCAAAACGAATATTAGCTACATTCAAAATGAAATACGTACAGTAGAATGTTCCTGTATTACCACCAGAATAATAAACAACAGGAAATCTATAGAAATCTTCTCCATTGGAACATGTAACTTCATAATCAATAAACTCGTTTAAATTACTGATTGAATGATTGATTGTGCTTACTCCAACGCTTAGACCAGTCCATGTAATGATTTTTTCATAGATCTTTTTACCATCAATCCAATATTTTCCTGTCCAATGTTCATCTGTAGACATTTGTAAATTAAGCAATTCATTTCCATCTTTATCAATAAGTTTTGGCATGTTGACATTCAGATTAAAACTAATCTAAATGCTTGTCACCGCCAATCTTTTTAAAGAATAAGAAAAGGCACTTTGTACCTTTCCTAATTTTGGTAAGTCGTGTGTGTGTGTGTGTGTGTGTGTGTGTGTACAACGCACTCACGTGTTTCAAAATCTTTCATATTTTTCTCCTTTTAAAAAAGAGCAGAAATAAATCTACTCTTTGTAATATACTGCATCCTTTAAATCAGTTTCTAATTCACTGACTGTCTTTTCAAGCTGTCCAACTCGCTTTTGCAATGATGTTAATTGTGACTTCAAAGCAAACGTATCTTTTAACTTTGTCGTAAAAGTTTTCAAAATATCACTTGTTAGAAACTTAGTGCTATTAGCTGAAACAGTTGTTGAAGATGCGTGCTCACTTACATTTGAAAACAAAACTCTCTTAAAGAAATCTTTCATATATAAGACCTCCTAGTTGATTATGCTCCAAATACTTCAGTCCACATTGTATTTAATTCAGTATCAGTCATTACTACTAATTTAGCATTGATAGCTGAAGTTACTTGTGCTGCAGTTTGATATCCTGAATCATTTGTTAATGCTGATACTTTTGTTGGAATATCCGTCTTTTTAGCATATGAGCTTAAATCCAACTCTCTAGAACCTAATTTTTCAAATTTCGAATTGATATAGATGTATTCATCATAGATATTAGTTCCAGTTCCACTGTTAGCAACTAAATAGATAATACCTTTTTTACCAGTTGAAGGTAATGATTCGACAACTGAGTAATCGATTTGAGTTACTCCTGATACTGCAGATGCGATTTCTTTTGTTACATCAGCTGATTTAGCATAAGCTGTTAGATCAACATTTACCGCTTTCGATGAATCAGGAGTTAAAGCTGTACCATTTACTTTTACACTTTCAATTTTGTTTGCTTGAGCACCAGTAGCAATACCGCTCAATTTAGTTTTTTCGGCAGTTGTATAGTCATTTGTAGATAGACCTTTACCAGTTTCTTTTGCTACAAATTTTCCTTCTCCCCAAGCTTTAATTTTTCCTAATGCTGATTTTAAAATTGAATCATTTACAAAACTCATAATATATATCTCTCTTTCTATTTATTTTTTATTCAAATACTTCTTCCCACATATTGTCTAATTCATCATCAGACATTTCAGTGGCTGTTCCCTGCATATCTTTCCATGCAAAGTCATAATCGATATTGCTTGCTTTTTGCAATACTTGGTCTTTATTACCACCTGCAGGAAGAGTCGCAAGTTCTTTTTGTTGTAATTCTTGTTTTAAATTAATTAATTGTTCATACAGCAACTTCATGTTTGGATCCATTGGTTGTTGTTCCTTATCATCCTGATCATATTCGACATCTTCGATTTTCAATCTAAACGGTTCAAATGTCTTAGTAGAATTATCATCACTGTTTCTGCCAATCAATGTACAGGTTAATACCCCTGCTGTTTGAGTAAGATTTTCTCCAATGATAAATAGATTTTGAAGTAATGGTATTTCAGTTACTTCATCGTCCATATCTACTTTCAAGTAGAAGTTCCAGCCATCAATGAATAGATTTTTGTTGGTGAATTTGACAGCTGTATTGTTGCTATCATACTTTCTTCCAGCATAGAAGATATTTCTAGTACATGAATGTGATTGATTTTCATTCAGATAGATTTCAATAATTCTCATATGTTAACCCTTGTAAAAGATTGCATCACTAAATGAATTGACTGTCCTAGCAATCCTGTCGACACCTGAAATATTGATTCCATTCAAATGAACTCTGAACAATTCAATTTGACGTAAAGCACCACCGTTTTCAAGATCATCTTTTGTTAATGACGGAACTGTTTCTTGTTCTCCAGGTGTACCTTGGATGACAACAATATCGTGTGATTCTCCGCTTTCATCAATTTTAAATTGAGCAACGATACAATCGCAACGTTTCATGTTTTGAGTACCATTTTCAATTGGCACATCGCAATACATTCCTGGTTTGATTCTAAGAAAATGTCCTTGGTTTATAAGCAATCCATCAGCAATCCTTACTTTATTATTGCTGACAATAGAAGCTTCCATTTGATTGCCTTTTGTAAAAATACCATCAACTGAATATAGAGCATCAAACAAATATGCATCGATACTTGCAGATACTTCTTTTCCTGTCAATGTAATTGCCTCAACTGCATCACTTGAACTTGCCATCTAATCACCTACCTTGTAATCAATGTCACAGTCTGTGTAGTCTTTTTCAAACGTACATTTAACGATTTTTTGTACAATAGGCTTTTGCATAGAAATACCTGTTATGTATTCTTTTGCTCCTACGATATCACCAATTTCAGGAGATAAATTATCAAATGTAATTTCTAAAGAGTTATCAGTCTGTGCTTCTTTTAATTTTGTTTTGGTTCCATCTATTAATTCTTGAATGCTTTCAACATTTGAATAGTCATATGTCATTGTATTCAGTTCACTTGGAATCATAGAGTCATCATCAATTTCACTCAGTTCTAAGTATTGATCATTGATTTTAAAGACATGAACAACCTGCCTTTCTTGCAAATCGCCTTTGCCTAATCCAATGCAATGATTACATTGATTTATATCTTTTTTAGCGATAATCTGCAGATTGTAATCATTGTCGAATTGGAGTTTTTCGGAATAATTAATAATAGGCTCAACTGAAAGTTCAATATGTCCATCTTTATTCCAAATAAGTTTAAGTTTGGCATTTGCATCATTTAGCATTGTTTCAAATGCCTGCAACGTGTTGTAATAACGTGCCTGATAATTAATGGTTATTCCACTATCTTCTTGTGAAACAACAAAAAAATCAGCCAGTTTCTTTTTTAAACTTACTGATTTAGATTTATTTTCAATATAATTGAAAAAATCAGTTGATGAATTGATATATTCTCGAATGCATTCATTTGCTTCACCTATGAATTCATAGTATTCATCAGTTCTTTTTTTAGGTTGAATAATATCATTTGCTAGCAATTTTCTTGGGCATATGCCCCCTATTTTTACTTCTTCAGCTTCAGTATCTATTTCGATACTTTTTACTATCCCACCAAATTCGGTACCGACACAATAAAACTTGCTGTCATATGTCAATTTGCGGTCCCAGCTGTCCGTTGAAACGGTTATTTCAAAGTCATTCTTGGCTTTGTCATATGTTCCAATTTCCAAGTCTAGGCTACAGTTTAACAATGGTCCTTGTTCGATTCCGTTAGGATCCGTGTAGATGAACTCCATCATCATTCATCACTCTCCCATTTTGGCTCGCTTCTTGCATCATAGACAACGATATCAAATGAAAAAGAATTGTTCCAAACGACAATATTTGTACCAGGTGGGATGGGAATATACAATCTGTTGTCTTTGTTCCTGTCATTAAAAACATTGATTTCATCACCGTGTGCTGTGATTTTTACAGCTTTCTTTTTCATTGTATCGATTTCAAGTCTTTCATTTGCTTCAAGTGTCGTATTGATTTGATAAAGGTTGTCTCCTATTTTAATGGCCGGGTCTTGTGCCGGACCATATATTCTTAATAAAATATCATTTTCAACGACTCCAGTATTTCTAACTGTCATTTGTCCTTCACTTGCACCATAAATATAAGGATATTTATAGGAATACTTCTTTGTTCCAGCTTTTTTTCCTTCACCACTGCTGTAAAAATGGTAGGTATCTTCCTTGATCCATTTAGTTGAATCAGTTACCAGAGTTAAATCTACCTTTGCGTATGGAAGAATATATGACTTCATGTCTTTTTGGTTTTTAAAGATATTGCACTCTATATAGTAGTCATTATAGAAGAGTTTTCCTTTGACATTGCTTACGTTATCTACATCAAATATCTCAACGAGTCTATTTAGAGCACTGTAGAAGTCTTTTTGATTTTGGCTAAAGATATCTACACTAACCTTTTTCGTTTCGACATCACGATAAAAGCGTGTGACCCTTCTATTTTCAGTTTCATATGACCACTCAAAGTTAAAAAAGTCAGTTTCTTCAATATAATAAGGAACACTTAACAAATCTATTTGCTCATTGTTTGAATTGACATAATATACTTTCATAAATGCTCCTTTCTAAATAATTCTGGCAAATTCACGCTTGTCTACTTTGAAAGACATTCCACTGTTTTTAATTGCTTTAGCAGTTGAATTTCCCATCTTATCATAATCAATTTTTAATTCATTTGTGACATTACTTTCAAATGCTGTTTGTCTTGCGATATCAAGATTTGTTTTCAGTTCGATATCATCCAAATTGAAGTTTATGATACCATTCAAGTCACTTGTCATTTTTTCAAGTTCTTTGTTCATAGATTTTTGAGCTTTTGGCATGGCCACTTCAAAACCTACCGCAATACCTGGTGGTAAGAATTTACCAATGGCATCTCTCATGACTTTTGAAGGTGAATGAATGCCAAAGAATCCTTTGATACCATCTACAACACCATTTGCAAAATCGCCAATCTTGCTAAGCAACCAGTCTTTTGCATTCTTGATACCGTTCCAGATACCTTCCACGATATTTTTACCAATATCTGCCATTTTACCAGGCAATCCAACAAGAGTATCAACAATACCATTCCATAGTGATTTGGCTGCTTCAATCCCTTTTGAACCCATCTTGACAACGAATTCAGCAACCTTTCCAATAGCATTTGACAATACGTTCCAAATTTGCCCAGGTAATCCTGTAACAAAACTGATGATGCTTGATACAAAGTTTGACCCTGCTTCATATCCTTTGGAAATCAAATTCAAAGCAAACTCAGCTACTTTTCCTATGATATCAGTTATGTATGTCCAAAATTGACCAGGCAACTGAGAAATCCAAGAAATAAAACCTGTTACGAAATTTGGAACATCAACCGTTAAAAATTCAACGAATTTAATTCCTAAGCTAACGATAAAACCAATTGTCGAACCAATCGCATAGCCAATGTTGTATGGCAACTGATTGAAAAATTCGATTGCTGAGCTTATAAATCCTGTTAATATTTCAATGAAACTGTCAAATGCTTGCGGTATCGTTTCAGTAAAAAATGATGCAATTGATTCTCCAAGCCCAGAAAAAAATTCAACAATCGTTTGACCGATATTGCTGAAAGTCTCTACAAGCGTGTCAATTGCACCTGGTATCGATTCAGTAAAGAATGAGACGATTGTATCTATCACAGGCCCGCATGTTGATGTTATAGAATTCCATAGATTTATCCAGAACGACCTGAAACCATCGCTTGTATTCCATAAATAAAGGAATCCAGCTACCAAGGCAGCAATAGCTGCTACAATTAGGCCGATTGGATTCAACCTCATTTCGCCATTTAATAGTTTCTGCGCTAATGCTAATCCCTTGGTTACTCCTTCGGTGAGAAGAACTATTCCTTTGTAAGTAGCAAGTGCTGTTGCTACAGTAAGAATAACAGCTGATAATGGTGTAAAGTTATCAAGTGCAACTCCTGCTACATCATAGAACAAATCACCTAAAGGCTGTAACTGATCTTTGACCTTTCTAACTTTTGATTCCAATTCTTGCATTGGAGTCGTTGTTTCATCAGCAAACTGTTGTCCTTTTCCTGAAACATCATCAAAAGTAGTTCCAACGCTATTCAACGCTTTAGCAAATGTAAGATTGGCATCTTCTCCCATTGTACCGAAAGCAGTAGCTGACATTGTCAATGCTTTTTGTTGATCATCACATTTAGTAATGTCACTTACGATACTGTCGATAACATCCTTTTGAGTGGCCTTTCCATCCTGCCAAGCCTTGAATGTCTTTTGTGTTTCGCTTGAAAATGAACCTAGAGCACCCTCAATAGTTCCATCAGCTAAACGAGTAGTTACTTCATTGATGGCATCATTTACCTTATCTAGGTTATATGCACCACTTTCTGAACCGTTCTTTAGCAATTGAAAATATTCACTCGCTGAATATCCTGCCTGAGAGAATTTTCCAGAATATTCTGAAATGTTATCTCCTAGTTCATCAGTCCAGTCCAACCCTTCTTGAGTTCCTGCGACAATATAGTCCATTGCTTCTTGTGCAGTTAAACCAAAGTTTTTCATCAAGCCTTTAACACCTCGAAGGGTTTCATTCATATCTACATCAAATGTATCCTCAAGGATGATTGCTTGTTGTGTAATAGCGTTTAGAGTTCCGTCATCCATTTCACCAAGATTTCGCTTGATTCTTACAACGGCTTCGGCAACTCTATCCATACTTTCACCAAGTCCAGCCTCATAAACATCCTTGATGACCTGTGCAGTCTGTCTCGCTTGGTCATCTGTTTCTCCTAGAGCGCCTTTGACACGTGCAACTGAATCTTCAAAATCTTCATAGACTTCTTTTCCAATTTCAGTTCCTTGTTTAATTGCTTCTCCTATTGCTAGATATCCTGCAATCTTTGCACCGAATGATTTGATTTTATCTTCCATTTCTTGAAGCTTTTTCTCAAAATCATCAGAGTCAGGAGGCTCAATAGGTTTTGGCTTGTTTTTTTTGTTTAAGAAATCATCTATCTTTTTCTTTACATTGTCTATTTTAGATGTTGCTTTATCTTCAACATCAACTTTACCATCAACATCTATAGCTTTTTCAACCGCAGATGCTTCTGATTTTACTGTCTGGGCACTCTTTTCAAAATTGGAAGTGTCCATTTTTGCACTACCTTCAACTTTTGCGTTGTCAGTAGCTTCTTTTGAAAAACTTTCAACCTCGTTTGATGCTTCATCAAGCTTCTTTTCTAGTTTCTTAGTATCAGCATCAACGTTAGGTTTAGCTTCTTTTTGTGATACATCTTTAGCAAATTTATCTACTTTTTTATCAGCTGTATTGAGTTTCTTATCAACGTTTTTATCATTGATTTCTAAATCAATTACAACTTTACCATCTGCCATCATACCACCTGCCTTTAATTTATTCTTTTGGAATTCCTAACGATTCAAACAATTCCGCTTCGATTTCTTCCTGAGTTCTTTGGAATGGGTCTCCCTGTTCTTGAATAGCATAATAATCTTGAAGTTCTTTCATTCTCGCGCGTTCCTTCTTGTCTTTGATTTTTGATAGATCCGCAGTTCTATATCCAACGACCTGAACGAACTTGGTGTCGTCATTCAATCCATTAAGTAATGCTTTGAATTCCCACCAGTGCATATTGGTTCTCAATAGATTTATGCCATACTGCTGCATGAACGCAGCAAAGATGAGGTCCATATCATAATCAAAAAGAAACCCAACTTTTTTATTAGGTTTCTTCTCAGGTTTATCCGGTTTATTACACTTGTAAAAATCAAGAATTCTTTTCAACAATTCCAATGAATCAACACTTTCCATGTACAATTCATAGTTTGGAATTACCAAATCAAACAGCATAGGGATTTTATAATTTTCATCAATATACTTGTCAGAAACGATACAAGAGAATTGAATCCACGTTCTAAAATCAGTTTTTATTTCTATTTCTTGATTTTCTATTCTTATTGTTTTTTGAAGATCTCTTTTGTCTAGAATTAACATAATCTTTTAACCCGTATTTGTTTTTTGTGTAATCCATTTGCTTTTGAAGGTTTCCAAATTCCTTTGTAAGTGAGTTTAAACTGTCAATCTCATTTTTGATTCTGTCTTGCTTTTCTTTTTGGCGTTCAGTCGTAGCGTGTTCATCAAATTTAGCTTGAATCTCTTCAGCAAGAGCTAAAATTACATAGTAAGGTTTTAAATCATTCTTATCAAAAAGATAATCATATGAGCCTTTTCCTAGCAATTCATCTATAACGACTTGACAGTCTTCGATAAAGGTATCGTCAATCGTACGATTACCTCTGTATTTTTTGATGAACTTGTCAATCAGCAAATGATTATCGATATTGTCAGCATCGATACTGAAAATACGATCTTTAATTTTTACATCGAATAAATTCTCTTGAATCTTGATTTCTAACATAGTAACAATCCCTTTCCTATTTGATTTCTATTTGTTTACTGGTGTTGATGACGCACCTGATTGAGGTGAAGCTGCTGTGAACTTACAAGTTGTGTAGTCATATTCACCCGCAGTGAATTCACCAGTGGCCACATTGTATTGGCCGTGTTCTGAAGCACCTTTTTGAGCAAAAGTTCCTTCCAATGCGATTTTTCCTCCACCCTCACCGGAACCAGGATTAGATGGTTGAATTTCATATTGTCTGTGATGTGCTGCAAAACATCCAGTTGAACCTTCAACAGGTGCCCATGTTTCAATTTCATATTCATCAAACATGGAACCAATGACTTCTTTCTTACCAACCTCGTAAATATGTCTTACAAATTCATTATTAGGAATCAATTCTCCTGAATAAGAAACCGATGGTGTGTATGCCATCATGTTTGAGTGAGAAGTCTTTTCATTGATATATTGTCCGTCATCTGTTGAAGGATCTACAGCTTGTGTCCAATCCGTTAAACCAGTACCAGCCAACACAGGCTTTGATACACCATCGAATTTGACGTAGTGTAGGTTTTCATGACGGTTTACTACAGTATTTCTTAATGTTTGTGCCATTATTCAAACGCTCCTTTCTTGTAGTAAGTTAATTGATATAACGCTGAAAAATTAGCAATGCCATTGTCATAGGTTTCAACACCAGGATTGGCAATCATTTCTAATTTCTGTGGAACTATATCATCAGGAAAAACAATGTTTTCAAATTTATTCATTGTTTCCATTTCAAATCGGTTTGCTAAATCATCTAGAACATCCGTAATTTTCTTGACACTCTTTTCAGTTTTAGCACCTGATTGAAAGTTAATATAAAAAGGCAATACAGCAGTATAGCCTCCTATAATGTTTTCATTTATTTTTTCAGCACGATTAGATATTCTTTGAACCATGATTTGGTCATCCTTGTTTGAAGTAAAGAAATCTAATTTCCACATGTTTTTTTGTACATTTTGAATATCCAACTTCTTGCAAAAGTCATAGATACAATCCAATACCCTGTTGTATTCTTCATATGTCAGTTTTTTATTTGATTTATTTTCCATTTCTAAACACGTCCTCTACACTTTTAATCCATTTCTTGATATTTGCTTTCTTTGATTTTTCAAACCATTTGGCCGTTGCTTTTGGATGACGTGACTTGTCAAAGTTCATTCCTGTACCTTTATACACATGTTGTGCATAGTCAGTATCATAAATAACTTGTTTTTTCTCTTTGGCGTTATCACCAATATCAGGTGTTTCTCTTAAGTGAGTACGATTATCTAGATTAGAAAAAGGAACGTAAGGATCAGTATCTCTTATTACAGAATTTTTAAGAGTCTGATAGGCTTTTTCCTTAGTTCCTTCTAAATCTTTTTTCACTTGAGAAAAGTCAACATCAATAGAAATCTTCAAGAAGCATACACCTCAATGAACTGGATTTCTTTCGTTCCTGGCGGGCGATAACAGGCATATTTATTGATTGAATAGACATTGGTTGTCTTTTTCAATTCATCATAGTCCGTTTCTTTTATCGCATCCAAGACAAAATAATCTTCATTTCCAATCGTAAAAGTATTCTTTTTTGACTTGTAACCGTGTTGATCAACAAATGTCAGTCCACCACAGTCACTCAAATCAATCGTTAAAAGAACACTGTCCGCATCGGAAATCCCCTTGTTTGATTGTGTAATGCCATAGTTTTCATCAAATCCAACGTTTTCAAGAACGTATGGAATAAAAGTATCTTCATCAACTTTATGAATCAAAGTAACAGTAAAAGGTCTTAAAATACGAGGAGAGCTAATCATATCGTTTGGCCACTCTGCACATAAGACCTTTTCTTCTCAATTCACTTTTAATCATATAAGCTGAAACGGATGAAAAAGGAACACCATTGAATTTGTTGCCCCTATCGCCATAGCTATAATTAAATCCGTCTTTTGATACGCTTTGCAAGTCCAAATCGCTTGTGCCATTTAGAGCATTCAAACCACCATTTGCTTGAAGATAATCGATTTGATAGCATACTGCTAGTTTAAGCTCCAAACAGTAATAATCGATATTTTTTTCTAATGCCCATGGTGCAATGAATTGTTCAGCGTAACCTTTGACTAAATCAATTACAGGTTCAACAAGGTCCTCAAATTCAGGCTGACATATTTTTCCTTTGAATGTATCTACGTAATATTCATACGAAACCTTCATACTATTCTTCTGCTGTATCTTTCTTAGCTTTAGATGCTTTTGCTGGAGTTTTAGCATTTGCTTCTAATTCTTCAACTTTTGTTGTTAAATCAGCGTTTTGTGCTACTAATTCAACGATTCTTGCATCTTTTTCTTTAATTTGTGCTTTTAAAGATGAATATTCTCTTTTAAAATCCGCTAAAGAAACTGGGTCACCTTTTTTAATGACTTCACCAGATTCTTCATCAATATTATCATAACCACGAGCAACATAGTCATCGACTTTATGAGGCTCAATGGTAATGATTCTATTTCCTTTTCTTACTTGTGACATAAATTGCCTCCTTTACTTACGCTTCAACAGCAAATTGAATACCATCGATTTTCTTTTGTAGGATAAATACATCTTCATGTGATTCTTCATAGTAAACGTATTTACCTTGAGACATTGCAGATGGTTCATCTAATCTTGCAAATTCATAATTGATTGGTGTGATTACTGCTAAAGGATGCACCATAAACATTTTGATTTGTTTTGCAGAAACTGCAGGTTTATACCCTTGTGTGAAGTCATATACAGTTTTCATTAATTCTGATGGAACTTCAACGATTTTAACCAAGTCTAAGTTAGCGATAGTTCTGTTTAATTTATTTTCTGCATCACCAATGATTACAGTTCTAGCTAACTTTTCAGCTTGTTTTAACATTGCATTGTAAACTGGTGTGATATATAAGATTCTTCCTGTAGATGGAACACGTGCTTCAGCCATGTTGATCATCATTTTATCAAAATATTCTAAGATATTTGCTGCTGTGATTTCATCAGTAATAGGTGTTTTGCTGGCTTCAGTGTAATCAGCATAGATTTTAGAAACGCAGTAAGCATCCATTTCAGGGAATTTTTGTTCTTGGTTGAATACTTGAGTAATATTCCCAATTGTAGCAACCATGTTTGTTTGGTTGATGTCTTGTGGATGTACTAAAGTAGACCATTGACGTTCATTAGATAAAGTTAGTGGTGTCCATGCGTTATTGTAGTTTCTGGCTGCAGTAGCGATTGTATCTCTATTAGAGTCTACACGTCCTGTAGTTTCTAATGTCGGGATTTCAATTGTTCTTGCATTGACCCATCTAAATCTTTGGTTATTTGGTGTGTTGAACAAATCGCCAAAATACAAAGTATATGGCCAAGCTTGTTCTAAGGCTTGTTGATATTGGTGTGCATAGTTAATTGCTACCATAATTTAATTTCCTCCTGATTTTTTTATTCTTTAGGCATTGCTCTTACACCAGCAAAGTTAAAACCGAATCCATTTCCAGTTCCTTCTGGTGCTCCTTTAGAAGCAGTACCTTTTGTAAATGTTGGTAATGAAGGTTCATCTTTAGATTTTTCAACAACGAATGCTCCTGCATCAGATTCTTTTAAACCATTGATATATTCATCCGCTCCAATGAATTTGCCGTCTTTCAATTCAAAGTTTTGTTCCTTGAATTGAGAAATGATTCCACGTTTGGCACTTTCAGAAGTAAAGTTCATTCCTGCAAAGTATGAGTTAGTAGCAAAGTCTCTTTCTTGTTGAGTCAATTTGTTGTTCAATTCTGCAGTTTCATCTTTATATTTCTTTTCCCATTCAGCAGCGGAATTTTTGATACCTTCAATATCCATGTCCTTGTACGATTTGATTTGCTTATTCGCATCATTCAAAGAGTTTTGAGCTGATTCATATTTTGTGTTCAATGTTTCTAGCTCTTTTGTTTTTGATTCGACTTCCTTGCGGTATTTTTCAATGTCATTACCGTTTTCAGTCATGATTTGATTAACTTGTTCATCTGTTAATCCTAAATTCTTTAAAAATTCTCTTTTCATAAGATCCTTTCATTCACTACGCTTTAGTACGCTGGTTGCATCAGCCTGTGCGGTTGCAGTTTTACGAGTTGCCCACCTCAAAATTTTTGTTTTATTCATGTCTTGCTATGTTGTTTTCAGTTTTTGGGTACAAAAAAAGGAAATATCAGTCTCTATTGCTGTATTTCCTTTTATTTCTCTCTAGTGCTTTTGTTTTGCTTTTAGGTGGCGGTACGTAGCAATCGTATTTTTCATGACGAACACGACCGCAAATCATACACATATACTGTATCTTCTTAACAATAACGTGTCTTTTCTTATCAAAATATTGAATAGTATGATATTCAAATTCTTGATGATGATGTGGTCTTAATCCTTCAGCCATTGAAAAACACCTCCTTTCTCTAAAATTGCGTATAGAAAAAGCGAGTCTTTTGAACTCGCTTTATATTCATATTTAATTTTTAATCTAATACCATTGATAATTGACTATTGTATTCTTTGATTTTCAAACTTATATTGACTTCAGGAGACCATGATTCCAAATAATTTTTAGCATTTTCATAATCAGTCTTTAGGGTATCTCGATATGAGCCTAATTTGAAATACTTTTTATAGTCTCTCCAAATGTTGCTGAAAAGCTTTCTGCTCATTAATTGGTAAGCTCTTGAATCAATACCGCCTAGTGCACTAATTACAGTTGTTTTAGCAATTCTCTTGGGTCAGTTGGTACTTTAGCATATGAACCAGTCTTTCTCAACGTTGGAAGTACTTCACTTGTTACCCAATGTTTAAACTTCTTAGCATTAGGAAGTTTACTACCAAAAATTAATGAATAGACTCCACTTTCGTTGATAAATGTTAAACCTCTATTTGGAATTGCTTGTACAAAATTAATAGGAAATACATCTTTTGGCAAATAATTTTCAATGGTCGCCAAATCCGACCTTTGAATTAATCGCTTATCATCAAGATCAACATGATTTTTTAACGCATCTTTTGTATTTTTAAATCCAAGTGCACTAGCAACATCTTTACCAACAAGCCAAGGCTCATTGTCAATCACTAAACAACCAACACTCCCAAATTCTTCATTGTTAAATATTTGTAGTTCTTCCATATTGACAATCTCCTTTTTTAATTGTTTCTTGAATGTTTCTTGTTAAATCATTGCACTTTGAAACATTTGATCTAATAGTTTCTTCTACCATGTCAATTTGGTCTTCAATTAACATCATGACATTTGAAACATCATATTTAATATCATTCCCGTTTTCACATGCATCACATGTAACAATGACCATTGAATTAATTCTTTCTAAGTCAGTTAATTTGTTTTCAATTTCTGATAACATGTCAAATAACTTATCTAATTCATTTAACATAAAAAATCCTCCATTTTCCTTGTTTGAAATTAGAGGCACTAAATGTTATACTATTAGTGCCTTGATTAGGTGACATTCGTTAGTCGGTCAAAACTATTTACGAATGTCTTTTTTTATACCTAAATCTATTTTTATCAATGTGGTTATATAGCCTTTTATGGTTTGACCATTTTCGGTTGCACGAATTTTTATTTGCTTATGTAACTCTTCATCGATTTTAAATATTAAGTTTTTCATAACTATCCCTCCTTTCATTTACATTTATTATCTTACAATTATAAATATAATTAGTCAATAATATTTAATACTTTTTATTAACTTGTATTTATTTTTATTAAAAACTATTTATAATATAATAAAAAGGTGGTAAATATGAACGAACAAATACTAGCAAAAAGATTAAAAGAACTTAGGGAGTCTATGAACTTAACACAAAGCCAATTTGGAGATTTAATAAACGTAGCTCAAACTACACTTTCTTCATATGAAAACGGATCAAAAACACCCAATATTGATACTTTGTACAATATCGCAATAAAATGCAATATTTCTATAGATTGGCTTTGCGGACTTTCTGATATTCATAAAACAAAAGATTTCTCATCATATTCTGATATTTTCAACTTAATAGTAAATATCTGTAAATCTATTCATATTGACATAGAAGAGTATCATTACTCTCAAGATGAATACGATATGTCTTTAATAGTCAAAAATCCTATATTAAATGAATTTTTAACAAAATGGTCAAAGGTAAAAGCTATTTATGACGATAAAACAATTGATGCAGATACTTACGAAATTGTTGTTAAATCATTAATTGATAAATATACTACTGATACTTTAAAATATGATAATTTTGTAATAGATGATATGCACTTTAGCTTCCTCTCAAATGAGTAGGAGCTTTTTTATTTTTTTATATCATTTCATATCTTTTCATATTGTTTCAATAATGCCTAAAAATGGACACTCTCAATTTCTTTCAATATAATTAAGTTATCGAAGTCTAATTACTGGAGGTGAAAAAATGACAACAACTGATATTATTGAAATTATTGGAATAATTGCATCTACAACAGTAAGTATTGTTGCGATTGTTATTTCAGTAATGACTTTAAAGCAAAATAGTAAAATGATTGAAGAATCAACTAGACCCTATGTTGTAGTTTGTGGTAAAACTGCGAACTACCAAGAGCCAAGGTTTTATTTAATAATTAAAAACTATGGATCAAGTGGAGCTATAATAACCAAATTTATTTGTGACCATGATTTAGCTGAATTTTCATATAGAAAAGAAATTACACCTTTCAAAAATATTTGTGGCACATTTATAGCTCCTGGACAATCATTTATAACTAATCTAAAAGTACCTGAATTATTTCGTGAAGAGATACCTCTTCGCTTTCAAATTGAGTATAAAACCAAACATAGAACTTATTGTGAAAATATCGATATTGCATTAAAACCTTTTACAGAACTAATACAAACACGTGCTGCAACAAAAGATAAAGAATTAAAAATTATATCTTATACTTTACAAGATCTTGTTGAAAAACATTTATAAGCAAATCTTTTTGTTTTTAATTTGTGTTTTGATTTCTTCAAGAATAAAATCATTGACTTCAAAATTAAGAGCTTCTTCTGGAAGCTCTTTTTTTACTATTTCAAAATAAGCTTTTTTAATTTTTTCAATTGTTGAAGAATCAACATGAACACCATTACTAAATGTATATACTGTATTCATTCTATTCTTCCCCCTGCTCCTCTACATGTTTAATTGAGTATCTAACACAACATTCATATTCGATACAGCATCCTCGATACTTTTCCCAATCCTTGCAGAAATAAGCAATGTCAGCTTGACCTAAAAGCTTGATGGATTCTCCTATATACCAAAGAGGCGTTTTTGGTTCACCATCAAAGAACGAATCAATCACTTCAATTTCTTTATCAGGAAATAATTCTTTTACATTGCATAGCACCCTTTCTCTTTCATCTAGGATTTCTTTATCCGTTTTTCCTGCCATTGGTTGACTAATGAATAATTTCATTTATGCACCCTCCTATTCAAAAAATACCCAGTCATCCGCTAACATATCTGTTTGTGATGGTGCCCAAGGTACAATATTTTTCTTTGCATCTAGATTATCAGTTTGTAAATTAGATGAATCTATACAAACAAAGGGATTTGTTGTTGCATCTGTTTCACATAAATGAATAAAAATTCCTTTACCGTTCCAACCTTTTCTAGCAAGCTTCATTCCTCTTTTTAGATATTTGATAGCTTCATCAAAACCAAAAGTAGCTTCTCCACCTAATTCAGGACAATTTTCTTCATCAGCAAGAATCCATCCATCATCAAGAATATTAGATAACGTATAAATAACTCTTTCAGTTTCTCTAATATCCATTTCTTTGCCTTCTTTGGTATGCATGATTACTGTTTTCTTTTCATCATCCCAATACCAATATCCACCCCAACTTGGAAGCTTAATTTTTTCTCCGTTATACATAAGTTTTAACGCTCTTTTAAATTTCATATTTTTATTCTCCTAACTTGATACATTTATTTTCAATTTTCTTATAAGCATCTAAATAAAGTTCTTTCTTATCTCCATTATACGTACATTCGAAGTACATTCCATCTGGAAGAGATGTTGATGCTAAAGCTTTACTATTTTGCAATGCTTTGCAACTCCAAACAGCATAGACATCAAAATCAACTTTGCCATCCGTTTTATCAAGATGCTCCTCTGTGTATTCTCTAACTATTTTTTTACATAAATCTAAAAATTCATCTGAACCCATTTGTTTTCTCCTTTTTTACTAAAAAATTTCTAAAATAAAAGCAATTATCATAATTAAACCGAAAATAAAAAGTGGGATAAGAATTTTACATAACCCACAAATAAATAGATCAATAAGTTTTAAACCAATTAAAAGAATGAACAATACTTTTATTACAGTTTTCATATCAAATCTCCTGATTTTAAGTAAAAGAAAAAGCCAACTTTCGTTGACTTATTATTTATTGTCCTTGTTCCCAAGCCCATTTTTTTACTTTATTGTACGCATCAATTGCTTCTTGAGGGACACCTTCTAATTTCCCTTGATAAATCTGAATGCTATAAGGTTCATAGATATCCATGCATTTTTTAATTTCTTCTGGATACTTTATAATTGCAGACATTTTATTTCATCCCTCTCTTGTTTTAATATGTTATTTCTTTTCTTTTGGTTTATAGCAACTTGACCAGGTAGGAATGTATCCAGGTCCTCCATCTAAATAAAAATCTTCCTCAAATTGTTTTAATTCCTCTTCGGTCATTGTATCTTCAAGATTACCTGTAACTTCTACAATTTGTGTCTTTTCATTACTTTCCTTTTTTGATTTCATTGAACAATCCACCTTTCTTAAAGAAATCATATAGCTCTTTATCTTTATCATATAGCAATTGAGGATTGCTTACAAATGTTTCGTATCCTACACTGACATATTCTTCTAGTTTTGTATAATCTATCGATTCTACTTTCAAGTGCTCCCCTTTTTTTAAATTGTTATATTTTTTTGTAACATTTATATACGTTCTACCCTGATATTTTCTGATGAACTTTTCGGAGGATAAAGAAAGATAATATTCATCATCTTTTTTTATAACTTTATATTTAGCGTTAGCAACAACATTTCTCATGATTGTTGCCAATTCTTCATTTTCATATAAATTATATTTATCAACCAAAGCATGACCTACTTCATGTGCTAAGGTACCAGGCTTTAAATGTTTTTGAGTTACAAAGATAGTATTCATGCTACTATCATATGCCGTTTCTGTATCCGATTGTTTAATAGGAATTTTCTTATTTACCAAGAATTTTGTAGCTTCTTCATGCATGATTTTAATTTCTTTTTTTATTCCTTCTTTAAAATCATCATTATCGCTTTCGATGGTTACTTTTTTCATCATTTTTTCAACAAATTCATCTGAATTAGTAATCATTTTAATTTTTGGTTTATCTTCCTTTTTAGGTTTAAAATTGAATGGTAGCCATTCGTCATCATGGTATAATTTACTGCCTTTTTTGTTTGATAACTTGCTATTGTTAAATACTTTCTCTCTTGGATAAGCCTTTTTAAGAACGCTATCAATACCATGTTCTTTCTTGAATTGAATGTTGCTTTCTTTAATGAATTGAGAGCGTTTATCTTGCCATTCTCTAATCTTTTTAGCTTCTTTGGTGGAATCTACACCGCATTCATCAAGAATATTCTTTCTTTTCTTCCAAGAACGAATCTGACGCTCATAATATCTTTGCTTTTGTTCCAGCTCGTATTGATCATCATTCCTGTTCTTGTCAAATTCTTCGGTATCAACCAAATTGTTCTTATACTCATAATCAGTAACTTCATAAAAAGAATGTCTACAGTTTGCTCCACCTAGGCCATCAACACGGCCGTATCCCGTTGCTTTTTTAAAATTTTGTAGACCTTTTACAGGAGTATGAAGATAAAATAATTTACCTTGCCACTCCTGATGGGATGGTCGAGCACCTCCATGACTTGAAGTTTTTACAATGTTAATGCCCAACTCTTTGCAGTTATCCATTTTGAATTTCAAAGACGTTTGATTGACACCACTTGTAACTGCTCTTTTAACTGCAGCATCCATTGAAGTTGTATGATCAGTATAACCAACTACTTCGATACCTTTTTGAGAAAGCTTTCTGATTGATGATTCAATGGCCTTGTCAGCATTGTTTCCTGCAACGATTCTAGAATATGCTTCATCACATGCCTTTATAAACTGCCTGTTGGTGCACTTTCTTGAAATGTTGCAAAGGTTTTTGATTTCACCTTGAGTATCCTTGATACCCTTGTTCAAATTCTTGTTTGACCTGTTCATCATCTCTTTTTTAGAAGTTTGAGAATCAGTATCTTTTAATCTTGAAAAGATATTGCTTACTGTCATTGCTATTCCATTCTTGATAGCTGTTTTCACTTTGCTTTGAGACGATTTCTTGACCTTTTGAAATTCAGTACCCGAATATTCAAAAAACTCTCTACAAGCTTTATTTTTCCATTTTGGATATTCTTCTTCGATATCTTCTAAAGATGCAAGGTTTCTTAAACGTAAACCCATCCAAATTAAAAGAAGAGTTTCCAATGTGCTGAAGTCATTTGAGACATCATCACCCGACTCTTCCAAAAATTTATCAGTTAACATTTACACTATCTTCATTATCATCTTCATCGATATCATCATATCCAATGCCTTCAGACGATTCAGCAACTTCTCTTTTTGCTTCTTCTTCAGTCATGCCTTGCCATTTTACTTTGTATTTCCATTCGGGCATCAATCCAGCATTCACTTCTTGAAGATCAATATTTCTTTGCTTTTCGCTATCAACAAGAATACTGTCTCCCCAATCGGTTTCAACAATACATTCCATTGAATTTGATTTACCAAGTCCAATGGCCATGACATTGATTGCGTATGCTAAATCTTCAAGCACGTTATTCATACTGTCTTGAATAGCTGAAACTGTATCAAATTTTCTTTGCTTTGATGATTTGATTTCCTCTGCAGTTTTTTCAACTTGTTGAGGATCACTTAAATCACCATAAGAAAGACCACATTCGAATTCTATTCTTTTTAGAATGTTATTGAATCCTGATGCATAGTTTGCATCACGTAACTGTGGTGCATGTACTTTGATTAGCTCAGTTATTGAAATACCATTATTGTTTGAAGTGGTATCAATATCATACGTTCTAAACAATCTTCTTTTTCCTGCAGGGAGTTCAGGTTTATTAGTGTATGGATTCATCTCAAAAGCATCACTTACAGCTTCAACCGCCATTTCTCCACCAACAAATTCCCAGATATAACGGCTGTACTGTTCTTCAGCATCCTTGATTAAATCAATTGCCTTGACATAACATGGAACACCGAGAGGAGAGTTTTTATCAATCGTATTGATAATTGGAACTCTAAAGTATCCAAATAAGGGTCTATCTACACCACTTATTTCAAAATGTTCTTCCATTCCCTTCCAGTCAGGAACTGTATCCAATGCTATTTGATTTCCAAAATCATCGTATGAGTTCTGATAGTTACCATGAGCATAATCTTTTCTAACAAAGGCGTAGTTTTCAAATGTATGTACTCCGTTTTCATATTTTTGATATTCTAAACGGGTATATACGTTTTTGCCTTTGAAAATCTGTTCTACAAAGACAGCTGCAGTTATTTTCTTTCCTTTGAAAGCTACTGGAAAAAAGCTGTCAGCATGAACTGCATCAACATATATTTGATTGCCGTCTACATATGGCTTAAAAGCAATTCCACCTTCAGCAAGCCCCCATTGAAGATCTTCATTCAAGCTTTTAATGAATTTTTGGTATTCTTTGTTTACATATTCATTAGAAGTAACTTTTGAAACGAGTTCTCTAGTTGAAGTTTTTGAAAGTTCTTCACATATCCCTTGCGCCAATGCTAAAGATTTAACACCATTTTCTTTATTAAGCCACGGCTGTTTGTTTTCCATGATATTATTCCACAATTCAATAGAATTTATCATATCACTTGATATTGCAATATCGATATCATCAACATTAAAAGCTCTTTTTATTGTTGTTGTAGGAAACATCTTGTTCTTTATCCTTTCTACTATTTTTTTAATTGCTGAAAACACTAATCATCCTCACCACCTTCATTTTTCTCAACATCAGGAAGAAATCTTCTGAGATACTTCCAAATGCCCATAATGTAATATCTCATAGCATCCATACAGTGATCATCTTCCTTAACAGGCTTTTCAACACCATTTTCTATGCTCTTTTTGTCATAGCTGTATATTACGATTTCTTTTAGGAGCATTCTTTGTTTGCTACTGAAAAGTATCTTTTTAAAGCTAATTGACTTTTGAACCCTTGAAATGCCCAACTTAACATCATTTTGAGCACCTCTTATTTTTATAAAAGGGCATGCTCTTTTTATTTCTTCAGCAAGTCCTCTTGCACTTGGATCAATATATAAATTTTGAGGATACATTCCGTAAGCTTCTTTGATTTTTTCACACGCTTTTTTAAACTTGAAAGCATATTCACTAGGAGTTAGCTGTTTACCAGATTCACGTCCTGAATGATAGAATTCATCAAGTCCAAAAGCTTTTTGCTGTACCAAATTAAGTCCCCAAAATTCAAATACAGTTGCATTCATTTGACCGTAGTCGCAAGATGCGTCTATTCTGTTAATTCCATTTATTTCATCATTCGTAAGTTCTCTATTAAGAACATGCTGATTTTCATTGAACATGTAATAGATGATTTCATCTAAACCGATTGAAATTCCAAGCCAAATCCAGTTGTACATTCTTTCATCGACTTTTTTCATTTCCATTGCTGATTGAATAAGCTTTTTACCAAGCCACTTTTCTGGAACATCTCTATAATCAACATGGATATGAATGCAGTCACTACGTTTTTCCATCTTTTTGACCCATTTAAAAATAGAAGCATTAGGATTTTTGGGAGGGTTGAAATAATACTCCATGCAGAATTCATCATCATTCCCACGAACGAATGTTGCTTCAATATTGGATATTTCGTCTTCTCCTTGGCCACGTTCGAAAAACTCGGTCAGCTCATCTAAAATAACAAGTTTGATAGGTTTTTCTTCATCAATGATCCCTTTTGTATCGTCAATAGAATCGTTTCCTGTAAAATAAACCGAATTGCCATTTTTAAGATATGTAATTTTCATTGGATTCTTAGTTATCTTAAACTGTTTTTTCTTCAATCCTAGACGTTTGATTGCTCGTTTGAATTCATTGTAAACAGTCTTAGAAAGCTTATTGTGAAACTTTCTCATGACGATTACTGAACATTCATCTTCACTTACAATCTTGTAAATACCATGAATAGCAGCGTAACTTGATTTGGTACCAGCACGTCCGCTGTCCATAATCTTATGAACATGTGAAATGTCATTGAAACAGGTCAAAAACTTTGGAATGACAATATCTGAAATACGAACCTGTTTTTTCTTAGTTTTCTTAAATTGGTGCATCATTTATAATTTCAACTCCATCATCTTCTTGATCATTCGTATTCAATTGCTTTTTCAATAGTTCAATCTTGAGTTTTTGTTCTTCGTTGGCCATGTTCAAATGACTTGATAACCATTCGAGAGCTCTAAGAGAATCTGACATTTTAATTGCCTTCCCATCCAATTCATCGGAATCTAAAAAAGCAATATCAATGTATCTTTGAACAATATCGTTAGGATCCAAAAGAATATCAGTATATAACTCTTGCTTTAGTCTTTTAATTTCTTCTTGGATTTCAGGTTTTTTAAACCATCTTGATGCCATGACACAAGCACTGTTATATTTAGCTTTGGGTTTTATTTTTAAATAAGCTTTGACCTTGTTATGATATTTTAAATAATAAATACAAAAGAGCTGATGTTCTTCATCCAGCTCACTTGTTTCTACTATTTCTTCAGCTATTTTTTTGCATTCTTTTTTGGTGTGCACACTTTTATTTTGGTGTGCACCCTTTTTCTTCTTTTTTGACCATTCATAGCGACGGCTCCATGACTTGACAGTATTGATTGTCGTACCATATTTTTTAGCAATTTCTTTTTGCTTCATGCCGTTTTTATAGTCTTCGAATGCTAACTCGTGTTTTTCCAAATCATGTCACCACCTCCATTTTTTTATTTATAGAAATAGCAGTTAAAACTGCATCGTTGTTTTTGAAAAAGAAAAAAGCTCCCGTAAGGAACTTTTTCGCAAGGGGTTTAACCTATATGTCTGAACTGTGATTTTAAATTAAATGGGATTGTTTCATTTCTTTAAAAACCACAATAGCATAATAGCATGGAAATAAGGGTTCAATCTAGGTCCACTTTGGGTCCAATTAGGGCTCACTTTGGGTTCAGTTTGGGTCCAAAATAGGTCCACTTTTAATAAAAATTTATCATTTGTGATAAAAGCGTTCTTATTTATGGTTTTTAATACTATCTCTAGAGATTTGAAACACTGCTTTCATTTGCTTTTTAGCACCACTCCCAAATAGATATTTTAAAATAAAATGTGATAAAATAAAAAAGCACATACAAAGATGTGCAATAAAAACTACGGAGGTACTAGCAACATGCTATTTACATCAAGCAAGAATATTAGCTTTGGTGTAAGGAAAGGAGCAAGTATTCATGGAATACCTAGTAATGCTCTTTTTAATCTTAGTAGCAACTAAAATGTTGTTGAACTAATCCCACACTTACTTAAAGCTAGTATTCGAAGTAGAAAAAGAGGAAGAATTGCCGTTCTTCCTTTTTTCTTTTAGCATGCTATTTTAATCCCATACTTACGAAAAGCATTGTAGACACAATGATTATTTTTATTTTAATCTTACCTCCGTGCTACATAAATAATATAACACAAACAAAGAAAAAATGGACAGTTTTTTATCGAAAAAAAGCGACATTTAGCGAGTTATATAGTCATATAGAGAGTTATAGCGACATATATAGAGATTTATAGAAAATAAAAAGAATGAAATTTCTATTCATTCTTGATACTTTCATAAAAGATATTATTCAATTTTTCAAGCGATGGGCGGTGTTCCATGTCAAGATATTTAGATAATTCTAAACATGCTTTTGGAAATTCTCTTTTGTAAGTTGATTTGCTGATACAAAACGATTCTTCTAATGTGTCAATCATTTCATTGTACCCTCTTGAACATACATACGTTCTAATGATGTTTCTATGACCTGCGTTTAGCAAATATACTAACGGCATAAATTTATCAAGTTCTTTGTTAAAGAGCTCTAGGCGCTTTGTTAGAAGCTCCCTGCGCAACATATTAGAAGTGATTTGTTCTCCTTTTGGTTTTGAAAAACCTCCAGGAGCTTCATCACTGTATTTAATTGATTGAGGGCTTGGAATGTCCTCAATTTCAAATGTTAAAGAGAATTTTTCAATATTTATTAGGCGTAATTCTCTAAGATATTTTTTAACTTCATCAATGATCTTCTTTTCTTCATCTGTATATTTCATTCCTTGCCCTCCAAAATAATTAATTATTAATTTTTATGATCTTGATAAATTGCATAAGCAATTATCCCTGCCAATTCAGCAAGGATAGTTGCTGCAACTCCACACCAAAATGGGTTAATGTACATTATTTATCACCATCTTCTTTTATTTCTACATTGCCTTCTTCAAGGTACTTTCTTTGTATTTCGAGTTTTTTAATTGCTTTCAAATGCAATTCCTTATCAAAATTAGTTGCACACGTTAAACGACCAATAACGTATTTGATTTCTTGATCAGTCAACTGACAATCATTAAGCTTTTTAATTAATATATTCATTTTAATCACCTTTTTTTGAATTTTTGACTGCATAAATCAATACCATACACAATACTTACGACCGAGAGAAAATAAAACATGAGTGAATTTCGATATGGTTGATTAATGATTGCAGTGATTATATGAGCTATGATGATTACAGTATAAATCGCTAACAGTTTTGTATTTTGTTTTAAAAACTTTTCTTTTTGTTGACGGTATTCTCGAAGCAAACCGTATAGATTGCTTATTGTTTCATTTGCAAGATCCAATCCACTAATCAATGCTTCATTTTGTTCTTTTAAATTTTTGCAACGTTTTTCTAAATCATTTTCAGCTTCTAATTTAATCTTCTGCATTATTTACCACCTACTCACTTGATTTGATATCAATAACACCATTTTCAATAACTTCTTTTGCTGGAAAGAATTGAATGTCATAGGCATAAGGATTTTCTTTTTTAGCTTTTGTTTGAATACAAGTGTATGTAACATCATTTGACAAATGCGCATAGAACAGCTTGTACTTTCCTTTTCCAGTTTTGATTGTTACGTTTAAATCTCCATCTTCATCACTATCAAGGGAAATCTTTCCCTCAACAGTGAATAATGGATCATTTGTTCTAGTATTAAGAGCAACGACTTTTCTTGTGATTTTAAAGTTGTTTGCATCTTCTCTAATATTCCAATTAACTCTAGATGATTTTGAACATCCAGTTAAAGCAAATACGCTTGCTAATATGATTAATACTTTTTTCATTTATTTTCTCTCCTCTTTCTTTTTGATGTGGTGTCTTTCTTCATACCATTCAATATCTTCTTCAACACGTTTTAATAAATTCTTTTCTCTTACTAGATCCTTTTCACTTGCTCCTGGTCTAGTGATATAGTATTGCAAAGCATGTTTTACTGTTTGCATTCTTCTATACTGATTACCCATTTTTATCTCCTATATTTGGAATAGTAATTGGATAAAATCTTCCTTCTTGAAAAAATGTATTAGATAAATCATTGGATTTTATACATTCAAGAAATATCCATTCATTAGATTCTATTTCTTTAATTCTTACAATTTCTTCATAAGGAGCATCATATACCCACATACCAGGGGTTAAATCTTCAAATTTAAGGGGTTGAGGATGCTTGATTTCATTCATTGCATCCTCATAGCCTTCATCATATTGTCCTCTATCATAAATTAGAGCTTTTAGGAGTTCTTCTTTATCAACATTTATGCCAACTTTTTGTACAGCTTTAAATACTGAATTTTCAAAATCCTCATCCATCTTTTGAAATAATTCTTCCATTACTATTTCTATTGGTGACTTATACATTCTTCATACCTCCAAATCAATTCATCAATGGTTTCATCATCTTCGGCATCTTGAAAGTAGCCTCTCATCCTCATGCCGACTAATGTACTGATTTCATCAAAGTCATCTCCACCACATCCATCATCAGAAAATTCTTTTAATAAATCTAATTCAAATTTAGTCATCTTCCATCAACTCCTTTTTCCAATATTTTTTATTCTTTATTTTTGCATAGCTGGTACCATATATTTTATCAAAATCTTTTTCACATTTTTCCAGTTCTTCACATGCCTTATCAAGAGCCTTTTCTAATTGTTTACAATAAAATTGTAATGCTTTATTATAAAGTTTCATTTTTTTGACATTTGATTTTTTCATTCTATCCACCGCCTTATTTTCTTGGTTGCAATTTAATCTTATAAATACTGCTTAAGAAATCTATTCCTTTTTGGGTTACATAATAGTAACTTCCTACGATAGCATTAGAAGCTTTAGCAGCATTTCCCCATTTAACTAACTTTCCCAGCTTTCTTTATACTCTCCACTAGCAACAAAAAAATTTCTATAATACTCATAGACTTTTTGACCTTTTCTAATTCCATTAGGATCAAACCCTAAAGCATGACACATATTGTCAATTTCAAATAAAGCAGCATCCATTATAGCCACCCCAATTCACGGCATTGTTGACTGATAGCTTTTAAAAGTTCCATATCAATTGCAGGTGGTGCATCATAACCGTACTCATAATCTTCAGAATACTCATCACAATATACAGATGTTATTTTTTCTTCTTTATCAAACAAAACAACAAATGTATATAAGTAGTCTCCTTCGTCCACAATCGGCTTTTTGTAAACAAGCCTATCTAGTCCAAAATAATCAAATTTATCTTTTTTAAATCCCATTGATTCAAACATTTTTTGTGCTGTCATAACTTTTTCAACCTTTCTTGCTCTCTTTTGGCTTTTTCTACTTTAAAAGCAAACACTTGATCATCATCAATATTAAACATCACTTTCAATTGATATAACATAATTTCAACGTCAGCTATTTCTTCAATTAAATTAGCATAATACTCCGGTTCAGCTGGTCTATCTTCATAGCGTAGCATCTTATTCACTGCTTGAATTAATTCAGCGCACTCTTCCATTAACTGTCTACATTGTGGTTCTTTGCCATATTTTTCAAGCGATTGTCTAAATATCCTTTTTGTTTCCGTTACTTTATCTATATATTCATCAACATTAAATTCTTCTATTTTATTCATCATCTATTACCTCGCAATTATCTAGAATGTTTTGAATTAAAGTAGGTTCTTCATCTTCCCATGAAAGAAAATCAAATATTTCTTTTTTGAAAGCATCTCTAAAGCCAGCAATATTACCCCTACCATATACAGTCCATCTTTTGTTTTTATCTTGTGTATATTTTTCAGGCTTAAATTTATAACACCAAACAGCACCGTCTTCATCTTTTGCAATCCATTCATACTTATCATTTAAACTTTCTAAAAAGTATTTAGTTGCTAAAGGAATTTTAACCTTTGGTGTTGGTTCAATGTATTTTTTGTAGAGCCATTTTATTTTATTTTGAGGACAACTACCAAAAGGGTTACTTATGAACTCGCACCTTTCGCAAATATTAATACACCTGACACATTCATCGTTTTTTATCGCAAAATTATAATTTAATTCTTTGATTTTTTCTTCATACGCTTCAAAATTTTTCATATCAATACACCCCTAAATAGTAACGTTTGATATTTTTCTCACCGAATTTATCAATGAGATTTTGAACTGTTTCCTCACTGTCAAAATAAATATCTTTATGTTGAACACTAAAAAGACAATCATGTTTTATTTTTTTATTCACGTGGTCATACCAAATATAATAATTATTGCTATTATATTTAAATTCTCTAGAAGCGTCTCTGAAAGCTCTTTGAATGTCACAATAAAGTTGACATTCTTCTTTTGTTTTAAATATACGATTGTATTTAATAATATTTTTATTTATCTCTCTTTCATCACAAATAAAAATAGTTGGGTTTAAATTATAATTTGCTGTCCAATATTTTTCTCCATTTTTAGGCTTCCAGCCTTTTGGTGTTGGTTCAAAACTGTTTTTGTTCTTTTTAAGTTCTTCTAAAACTTTTCTAACTTCTTCTAACATAGTTTCTAATTCTTTTACTGTTTTCATTGTTGTTCCTCCTTAGTACCGTTTTTTCTGCAATCTACAGATTTTTTTACACCTTAACCTTTCTTAACGCTTTAATCTGTATAAACACAAATAGTGTTTCCTTCCACTCGATAGCCAAAACATAAATTACCACCATCACAAAGAAGAGCAATTTCTCTATCAGTTAAATTAGGGGCGTTTTTAAGAACTGTATATTTTACATGAGCGTATCCAACGTTATTGCATGACACAACAACATCGTAGTCATCCATGTTGATTTCACTAGGTCTTCCAATCTTAAATTTGTATTTTTCCATTAATTCCTTATATGTTTCATAATTTGATTTTTCATTTCCCATTTTTATAATTCCTCCTTAACGATATCTTTCATGTCATTTTTGTAATAACAATCTTCACATACTGCATAGCCAAATCCACTGCTATTCAAGATGATTCTTGATGTATAAGAAGTTCCGTACATGATTTTCTTTTCGCATTCACAACAGGCAACTTTCTTGTTCATATCATCTTCGTAATATGTAGACCCTTCAGGCAATGCATAATCTTCATATTGGCCGGTTTCCAAATCATATTTTCTAGCAAAAGCATGATCCATTGCAGTTTTTAATAAATCAAAATACTTTAAAGCATCATCTTGTGTCATATCTTTGTAATTTGCATCAAGGACAACAACACCATGTTCCTTACATAACTTTGACCATTCTTTACCTGTCATTGATATCACGTCCTGCAACTGGTTTATTGCGCATGAAGTCTTCAAAATCCATATTGCAATCGGAACAGATTTCTGCTTTCTTTCTTACAAGTCCCATGCCACCATCACTTTTCAATCCACCTGCTTGATATGAGATTTTATAATTATTGACCTCTTTGGTTTTGAAAACTCTTTTACATCTATCACATCGAACAATTCCTCTATCTATTTTCATGATTCGCTTCCTCTCTTCTTTTCTTGGTGATCATAGAAAGTCTTTCATTTCTTTCTTTGATTCTTAAATTTTGCATTCTCAAACGATAATTTTCATTTTCCAGATACGCAATTTTTTTCTTGAGGGGCAAATAATTACCTTCACCCCATTCAAGAAATAATTTTCTTAATTCATCACACTTTGACATCTCTTAATTTCCTGTTCAATTTTCTTAAAAGTTTGTAAGGAAATGGATTTTCTTCTAAATATTCAAAATAGCTGACTGTTGTTGAAAATCCCTTTATTCCATCAAAATTTCCATGTGAGTAAGGTGTAGCAATGATTTTATTCAAAGCAGCTTCAATATCACCATCAACAATCCTTTTATCAGCACTACCCATGCACATTGCATTTCCTGTCAACATGTTTGGCATTGCATATTCATACAATTCGGTATCTCCTACTTTGTATTTCTTATAGCAGTAACATTGGATGCCTTTTACGATTTTGTTGTCATATCGAACGATATAAATAGCATTAGGAAAATTTATTTTGTATGAATGATTATTATAAGTAACATATTGCATATGCTCAGGTTGCTTTATAACAGCATAATCAATACCAGCGCCTATCGTGTTTTCAGAAAACAATTTTATGTTTGTTTTCTCATGCTGATCTTTGATAAAAAAATCATTAAAAAGTTTTACCAGTTCTTCTTTTGAAAGCATTTTGAATGTAATCTTCTCGTTTTGCTTGATACATAATTCAGCATCATCTTTTTTATTGTTTAAACGAATGATTGCTTCTCTCATTACATGATCACCTCGCTTTTTGTCTTTAATGTGTTTGAAAGAGCTGAAATCAAAGCATTTGAAGTAAATTTATAATCACAATCATCTACTTTTCTTTCGATTATTATTTGCAACAATTCCGTATTGTGTCTTTCTTTTTTTGAAACATTTGCCATGATTTCTAGAGCTTCATTTGCCACTCCAAAATTCAAATCAGGATATTCCCATCCTTCAATTTCAATGTTTCTTACGTTTCCTTTAACAAATTGACCATTTATAAATCGATATCCAAAACCATATAGCATTGCTCTTATTTGATAGCTCTTTTTATAAAGCTTTCTGAATTTCCTAGCTTTTCTCTTGTTTTTAAATTTGATATATAAGAACTGCATTTCAGTGGTACCTAGATTGTAATAATCAACCTTAGGTTCGGATAATGTTTCATCCGAGTACTCACACCACTCTTTGGCTTCTGCATATATTTCTCTAAAGACACCTTTTAATTGTGGAATAATAAAACTTACATTTACAAACACTTCATTCTGTTCATCGTATAATCCTTCAATCAATGTTTCAAAACCATCAACTGCAAATTCGTTTCTGTCAAAAAAAGGACTTAATATAACTTCTTCAAATTCATAGTCGATAACATCTGGAAAAACATGTTCATCTAATAAGTCGATTTCTTGAAAATTTTGTATCAGATCATTAGACTCATCTTCTTCAAATGCAATCGTTAAATCATCTATAGCTTTTGGTGATGTATAGCTTAAAGCGTTGATGAAAAACTTTTCATAGGTGTTAGGTTCTAATTTATCTGGAACATGATCAGTCGTAAAAAACTGTCTCAAATCTGTTGACAAGTTGAACACCTTCTTTCAACTGATACATGATTAAAGCGTTGCAATGTTCCAATATCGATACGGCCATTTTTGCATTGGTTACTAAAAATTGAACATTTCCTTTGGCGGCCTGTTCTTGACAAGAAACGTCAAGTGGGTGCTTATCCAAATCAAATTTGTAACATTGACTTCTCAAATTACTTTGTTGAATACCATTCTTTTTTGTTGTGATATAGATATTTCCTTCATATTCACTATTTGCTGAGTCGATGTAAATAACATCATCTAGCTTCTTAAATACTTTTTCTAAAATCATTCTTGTAGCATCATTATCGACACATCCTATGATTACAGGAACATACCCCTTATCGTCTTGGATAAGAGCAAATAAACTTTCATAAGTGCAAAATTTATCATCAAACTCACACTCTATTGGATAAAGAGAATTTATTTTTCTCGATAATGCTAAAGCTTTGTTATCTCCTACATCTTGTGATTGATAACCCTGACGTTCGATATTTTTAGATTCGACTGTATCACCATCTAGTAGCATCATTTTATGTGATGTTCCTAAAAGAAGTTTTGGGAGGTCTCTTGCTAAAAGAGAACCAGTCCCACCAACTCCAATTACATAGAATTTATATCTTGTATAATTATTGGCCATGTCAACCACCTAGCCTTTTCTATGTTGTTTTCCAGTTACAACAAGAACGTTGTCATCCTCGATATAACTGTATTCCATTGTTCCTGCAAACTCATAATGACGGTGTTGTAACATGATGTCCGTGATTTCCTTTTCTGTATAATCTTGGCCATCTACAAACCCATAAGAAGAAATATCAATCAATCTTCCTTCAGAGTAGACTCCAAATGGATACTTGTAAGTTTTTTCAGTACTTGCTTTTTTCTTAGGTACTTTTTTACCTGCAGGTTTTTCTTCTTTTTTAGATTCTTCTGCAATTTCAGTTGCTTGTTTTTCAGCTTTTGCAACTGGAGCAGGTTGTTGATCAGCTTCTTTTGGTGCTTCTTCAACCTTTTTCACTTCTTTGACAACTGTATCTTTTACATCTTCTTTAGCTGATTCCTCAGCTTTTTTCTTTGCTTCTTGTTCTTCTCTAACTAAATCAAACAATCCCATAATTCTATCCTCCTATTTTGGCCTTCTTTCGCCAACTTCTTCTAGACATATTTTTAAACATTCATTTTCAGCAAATTCACGAATGATAACCAGTTCACACACTTGAATATCGTCGTAATATGCCACATTATTGAGTGCATCCAAAACTACTTTTATGATGTTATCGATATCCGGTTTAACGGTACATAGAAACGTTTTATCTAATAGCCAACCTCTTAATTTTTTAGTGGTCGACTTAGGAATTTCTCTGTATGCAAATATCTTCACCCTCAACGCTTTATCACTTTGATAACTTGTAGTTTTTCGATAGCACATTGCTATTTTTTGTTCGTAATCCCTTGTTTTTTTAGGTGTGTACGCTCTTACGAATTTTCCTTGCGTAGTAAATCTCGGTCTGCCTTTTCCAACGATTGCTCCTGGAACGGTAAACCAAAATTTCTTGTAATCATTTTTGATACCTAAATCAAGCAAGCATTGGGTCGAAATCATCTTCTAATTCCTCTGGAACAACAGTGTCTTCAAGAAGTGCATCCAATTGTTCCTCTTCTTGGTAATCATCCTCAATTATTTCTTCTTGTTCATCATCTGCAGGTTCTTCTACATCCATATCTTCGAATTCGCCATAGTTCGTAGGTTGTTGTACAAGTTCCATTGTTTGTTGATCACAAGCGCTTTTCTTAGGATCCTCTTTGATATTGAAGTAAACTGTCATTGTGATAGTGGTTTGTCCACCATTAAGCTCAACATCATCATGTGCAGCTAAATAATATGGGTTCCAATCACCAGCAAGCGTAATAAATTCATCAACACGTTTTGCATCCAACATATAGATATCAGGAAATCCTATCTTGTCCAAAATTTTATTATCTTCTTCAGAAACCCATCTTTGTGTCACTTCAACAATTTTAGGAATCTTGTAAGGATCACCTTTATCAACAGAAAAAACCTTTTTCGACATATACCCTGTATGCTTGAAGAAATTTCTAATTGCAATTAAATATGATTCTTGACAGCTAAAATGTTCAGATTTTGTCAATTTCATATCCCCATTCGGTAATTCTGATAATTCATAAGGGATTTTCCCAAATTCTCTTAACTCATCATCTAAAAGTAAATTACTTTGGAAGTCGTATGCTGCAGCATAGTTGTTACATACTAGATATAGCCTTTCATCGTCGCCATAAAATACTGGTGTGTATCTTTTATTTTTCCTGATGATTTCTTTTGCTATTGAAAGAAATTTATAGAAAAACGGTTCTTCATCTTTTTTTATGAGCATTTTTTATCTCTCCTTTTTTGTTTAATTTGTTATTTTCTTGGTCAAATATTCATTCTAACGAATGTTTTTAGATAATTGGTAAAGTTAATCATCTTTAAAACAAACACTCGCTAGAAACGAAAATTTTAAGTTTTTTTATTTTAGACTAGAATTGAATGTCATCTTCCATGATGTTGAAAGGTGGATTTTTATTCATAAAACTGTCTTGTTGCTGATTTTGTGTTGGTTGTTGGTACTGATTTGGATTGTATGTCGATTGTGAATGATATTGTTGTTCTTCATATTTGTCTCTAGACTTTGTTTCTAAAAACTGAACTGAATCACATACAACTTCAGTAACATAGACACGTTGACCTTGCGCGTTGTCATATGATCTTGAACGAAGTCTTCCTTCAACTCCAACTAACGAACCTTTGGAACAGTACTTTTCAACATTTTCAGCAGTCTTATTCCAAACAACACATGAAATGTAATCCGCTTGTTTCTCTTCATCATTTCTCTTTGGTCGATTAATCGCTAAAGTAAAGCTTGTAACTGCTGAACCGTTTTGAGTTCTTCTAAGTTCAGGATCACGTGTCATCCTACCAACTAAAACTACTCTGTTTATCATATCTTCTACTTCCCTTGTTATTTTGATTTTGAAGTTTTTGTTCTAATCTTGCTTTTGCTTCTCCCCTGTATGTAAGAACCGAAGAATTGCGTTTTCTAACATGTTCTTCATGCAGCATCTTGATTGACTCCTTGTCGTAACTGCATTCTTTAAATTTTTCGATATTTTTCTTAGCTTCCTGAGAATTGAAGAATCTAAATGGAAAGTTTCCATATTCTTCATCTTCAAAACTAACAATTACGGTGTAGGGTTCAATTAGTTCAATTGTGTAATCAGGAACTTCAATGTTAGAAATAATTTCTCCTATGCTTGGAGCAAAAGGTTTCTTTTTTGAAAATGCTACAATAGCATTTCTTACCTGTTCATATGAGTACTCCATAAACACATCACACCAGACTTCTATAACTTCTCTATCATTGATATTTAATTGTGTTGATGGATTTAGATTTTTGTAAAATTTCAAAATCTTTTTGATTTCCGTTTTTTCCAAATTTAACTAATCCTTTCACTAAATGGAGGGGCGCTACTATATATAGCAATCTTCAATGTCGTATGCGAAGGATTGTTATCTGTGAGTGTGCAACACACCCCTCTTGTTTTATCTTGTTTTTTCTTGTTTATATTGTTTATATTGTTTATATATAGAAAGGGGTGTAGGAATTTTTCCTATACAGTATGGGAATTTCTCCTATACCATGTAGGAATTTTTCCTATACAGTATGGGAATTTCTCCTATACCATGTAGGAATTTTTCCTATACTAATACCCTCGCCACTTCTTATAATTCAGCACCTTTATAAACGTATTTTGAGGAGTTGTTTTATAATCTATATAACCTTTATTTTTTAGGAATTCCATAAATTTTTTTAAGGTTTTATTGTCCCAATTCAAATTCTTTCTCATTTCTATTTGTGTGGTTGTAAAGGTTCCTGCCTCTCCATACTTATCATCAAAATAAGCCTTAAAGAGGCAATAGGAAAACAGAGTCCATGCTTTTGAATTTTTAATAATAGGATCATTCACCAACTCGTTTGAAAATCCTGTGTACCCTTTCTTTACCTCTTTTTCAGCCATTGATTAAACCTCTTATTCTACATACTTTTCTTGATAATCACTTATATAGATTTCTCTATGATTTCCTTGTGTATCACCATAAATCAGTCCTTCATCATATAATTTCTTCAATGATGCTTTGAATTTATTTTCACTGATTGGCAAGTCTAGATTTCTAATATCCAATTCTAGATGCCCACTATAATCACAATTGAATAATAGATAAGTGAAAGTCCATAGAGAGTATGTATCTCTATAGGCTTTTGTACTTGTAAATGATTGAGGAAGTATAATGTAATCTTCTTGCATCTTGGTACCTCCTACATTGACATTGGGTCAAAGTCATCAACTGGAACTGGTTCAGCTTGTTTTTCTTCATTGATGATATCTTGCATTGTTGGTGCAGTAGTTGCTTCAATTGCTTGATGCACTTGAGGAGTTTCTTCTACAACAAAGTTGCTTGTCGTATCTTCGACACCCATTTCTTCAGGAACATACATTCCTTGGAATTCTGATGTAAAAGCTTCTCTTAAACATTGAGCAACTGCAACTTTTCTAATCATTGTTGCTGGTTTACCACTCCATTGAGCGTTAACTGTTCCATCTTTCTTTTTACCAACATATTCATCAAGTGATACTTCTACACGTTCAGGTTCTCTGTCTTTTCTATAGACTTCACACCATCCGCCCACAAGTTCTTCTCTTGATGGAATATAGAATGTACCAACACGATAATCAATCTTACCTTCAGCAGTTAAAACAATGATTCCTGCTTTCTTTCCTTGATATTCGGGATGTTTATCTGCTCTTTTTTGATATACATCTTTAGAAACAACCATTGTCGCTGGTGAACTACCATATTTGATTAAGTGTGCTTCTTTAATAAATGGGTTTAATTTTTGTGCTGAACATAATGCAATGAATAGTTTGACTTCTTGATCACTTACATTACCTCCTCCAGCGACCAAATAAGCCTTTACGATTTTAGAAGATAGCTTGATTTCTCCTGTATCTGTTTTGATTGTTGTTACTTTATTTTCTCTTACTTCATTTGCTTGATGTACCATGCTTTGTACTGCCATAATTTATTTTCTCCTTTTGTTTAGTGTTATAATTTACCTCGAAAGTGAGGTGAAACAGTGTCAGTAGTGCTAACAAAATTAGCTGATAAATTCTTATGTTCTACATATAAAACATTTCTAGAAAGGCGTGCTCAAGGTTATTCGTTAGACAGATCAAAACAATTTAAAAATAACTTTGAGCAACGAGAACCATATATTTTAGATTTTAATATCGAAGATGTTGGCGACATTCTAGATGAATTAAAATCCATTGGCTTTGTTAAGGAGTGGGTAAGTGGCGACTTCCTTCTCACAAATAATGCTATTATTTATATGGAAAAAAGATTTAAAAATGGTTTGATAGAACTTACAGATTTTATCGCTAAGTTTATTCCTTAGGACGTTCAGATAATGAATGTCCTTTTCTTGATGAAATAAAATCGCATTTGTAATCACCTTCAAACTTTAAAACTATTTGTGTACCTAGATAATCTGTTTCTGATGAAACGGACATAACTCCCTTAATTTCATGACCATTAACGAATAATTTTCCATTCTTATCTAAATAAACCTTATTCATAATTTCACCTCATAACTTTCTTTAATTGATTTCTTTAACGTTATATTTATTGACCACTCCTGTTTGAGGATCACTTAATTCTTTTTCAGTTAATTTCACTTCACCGAAATTGAATGTTGGATTGATGCTTTTGATTACATCCATGTATCTGTTCAACATTTGAAGTGCTGCTAAATCACCTTCGAACTCAAACGTTTTCTTCCATGTTCTGCCTTGGAACTTTTCAGGCGTTTGCTTGATTTCAGTAACGATATACTTATCATTTACGTTAGCAATCGTTTCATCACCACGCTTGATTGGTGTGTATTTAGGTTGATTTTCAACTGTTTGTGAAGCTTGTTTTTTGACTGCTTCCAACTCTTTTTGGTGTTGAAGTTCAGCTTCTTTTTGTTTCTTTTCAAACTCTTCCTTTTGATGTTGAAGTTCTGCTTCTTTTTGTTGGGCAACCGCTTGTGATTGCTTTTTGATGTTGTCTACTTCATCAGTAATCATTTCGGTTACTTTTGGTAATCCCTCAGTATTCAAAAGAGCTTGATATTTTTCTCTTGAAATGAGTTGTTCATCAACATTTGCGATAAGACATGCATTGGTGATTGTTTTTTCAATCATTTCAAGGTTTAATTTGTCATTCTTTTCTTTTTCCATTAAAGCATTGAATTGTGCTTCAACTTGTTCTTCAAATTTCTTTTTGGATGTTGAAGCGTTAAGCCATTTTTCATCAAAAACGAACTGATCAGCATATTTCTTTGAAATCATCTTTCTAGAAATCAATACTTCTTTTAGTTGATCAATAGCTGCTTGACGTTCTTTTCTAAGAGCTTCTTTTTGCTTTTGAACAAATACATCCACATTTTCAGCCACAACACTTGCAGTATCATTTAAAGCTTTAACAACTTTATTTACCTTTGCTTCAAATTCTTGATAAGGCTCAATGTATGCTTTTTTGACTGCTTTTCTTTCATTTTCTAATTTTTTAGCATACGAACGATATAATGGAACCATTCCAGTTTTAGCTTTAACAAAATCTTTGTAGTTCTTTTCATCTACAACCACACCTTTTTTAGCTTCAATTGCTGGAATCAATTTGATCATTTCATCAATATTTGAGACAATCGCTTCATTTGCTGGTCTTTTTTGAACTTCTAATGAAAGGTGTTTTTCATCAATGTCAACGTGTTCTTCAATAACTTCAGCTTTGGCCTCAACGACCTTTTCTTCTTCAGTTGGTCTAAAGAATTCGATAACGCTGACAACTTTATAACGTTCATCTAACACTTGGTTAGCCGGTTGCCAGAAGATTGCATTATCTTGTTTTAAAATGACAAATGCTTTATCTCCTGGATATGTTAGTTTGACAACTGGTTCTCCATTCACAAGAAAGCAGTTGTTGATTGATAGGAAGTTGATAACTTTATCAAATTCTTCTTTGGTTGTGATTTTTACAGCTACTAGCTCATTAAGTAGCCCTGATTGAAACTCATTCATTTTCTTTTTTCTCCCTTCTACGATAAAAACTTATTTATGAAATACACTTGACCTTTACCTGTTACTTTAGTAGTCAATGTAATCCTTGTACTTCCATCTGGATTAGTAATTGTTCTTTCTTTGACTTCAAACAATCCAAGATCCATTGATTTTTGAGTAGGCTGATTGTAACGTTCACCCTTTTTAATTAGATATTCGTTTTCTCTCATCCACTCAAACAAACGATTTTGACCAATCTCATAGCCATTTTGTCTGATAAGCTTTGCCAACTGACCAATCAAGATTGATTCATTGCTGGCACTTACTGCATCAGCAAATAGAGCTTTAGGTTTCAATTCTTTATTTTCTAGTAACAATGCATCACATCGACTTTTTAAATAATCCATTGAACGTTGAACTAAAAATTCAGGATCATTTAATTTTTTCTCCATTTCATTGAATGCCTCAATATATTTAACTTTCCAATCAAGAGCTTCCTTTCCTGTGAATCCCATAACCAATAAGCTGAAACCATCTCTATTCATTAAATACATAGGATATTGTCTACCTCTATTTTCATAAGAAGTTTCATATATCATTGATTTCGTGGCTGAATTTTCAGCTACGAGATTTCCAATTGTTTGCAACACATTTTTGTGTTCTTTACCAAAATTTTTAGCAATCTCTAAGCTACTTACTAGCATTTGATTGTTTTCATATTTAATTTGAATTTCGTTCATATAGGCTCTCCTTTCTAACTGACTTCTTTTAATTCCTTATTCCTGTTTTCTAAAAATGGAGGTGGAGTTTTAGTTTTTATTAAATTCCAATACCACAATTCCGTTTTGAATAGATATTTAGCATCTAGTACCAAATCATCATAGTGTAGATAAACAACTCTTGTTTCTTGTTTTCCTGCGCCGTTATTTGCCCAAGGAATATCAAGAATGGCATATAGGACAAAATGTCTAAGACCTGTTGTGATCATGTAATGCAAAACTTGGAAGTAGTAGCATATTGGAATGTGATCATTGGCCCATTCTTTTAACATTGCACCATTTTGAATAGTTGTTGATTTGATTTCCAATCCCCATTTTTCTTTGGTTACAATTTCAATCATTGCCCCATCTAAATTAGCTCTTAAAAATGGATATTTCTTGTTTGATAAACTGATATCTTTCGTATCAATCAAATCAAACTTGTTTTTATAAAGGACACCGAACAATTCAATGAGGATAGGTTCCAATGCATTTCCTTTTTCAATTGCTTCACTCGTTTGAAATACAGGCTTTTTAGCACCTGTCTTTTCCTCCCACAATTCATAAGGTGTTTTGTAATTACTAACATTCATTACCACCCCAGCATCAGAACCACCAATTCCTTTTCCTCTTAATTGATGCCAATGTTTTTTGTCTTTGACATACTCGACATTACAATTAGGAAAGAACTCCTCATAGTTCGTAGTTTCCATTTTCTAGATCCTTTTTAGCACTTGCTAATTCCTGATTGAGATAACCAAGTTGAAGATAATCATCACTGTCTAGATGATCCTTACATTCCATACAAATGATTGAACTCTCTAAATCAGCAACTCTTTCTTCTAATTCTTTCTTTTTCATCTTCTAATGCTCCTTTAAATTGTTCTTGAATATAGTTATCCAATTCATTACTGCAATGCATGAAAGCGTTTTTAGCCGGTGTAAACATTTCTTTGACCTTTTCAATGTCAATATTGATTGGAGCCATTTCTAAGAAAAGACTTCCTAAGATGTTCCAATCAGAATCAGCTAATGCCGAAAGTGCATCTCCATCTTTCTTGATGCTTAATTCTAATTTAAGTAATGGTACTGCTGGTCTTTCATCTGTTCCTGTTTCCTTTTCAGTTGAACCAATTTGAACAACCTTGACATCTGCACCTGCAGCTTTTGCGGTTTGGATGATGTCTTCTAAATCTTTTTTTGTCATATTCTATTCCTCTCTTTTAATATAGATTTCTACTGTGTACTTTTGCATTTTCGGATTGTCAACAAAGATATCTATCTTTTTTCCTTTGATAGCTCCTCCGCAGTCTTGAGCTACATATTCATTGCCATTAATCAAGACTATAGAACCATATGGAATGATTGAAGGATCTACCGCAATAGTTCTTCCTTCTTCAGCAATAGCACCAGTAGAAGTTAAACGACCATAAACGTCTTCTCCTGGCCAATAGTATGTAATAACAAACTGGCCAAGACATCTTCAATTTTCAAGTTCAGCTTCTAATTGTTCATTTCTTATAGAAACTTCATCATACAATCTTTGATATTTAGTTCTCTCTGACTTTTCAGCCGATAACTCATTTGAAAGAGAATTGTATTCATCTTTCAATAATTGCATTTGCTTTGATTGTTCATCATATGAACTTTCTAAATCTTTAACTCTTGATAGCATTAGACCAGTAGTAACAAGGAATACTACTAATGCTGTTGCTAGAGTAACTGCACCTTTTTTCGATAATTTCATTGCGATTTCTCCTTTGATTGGTTATAATTGTTATTGGTTATTTTGGTTTTTTGATTTAACAGTACTTTTTTAAGTGCTGTTATTTTTTTATCTGAAAATAAAATCCAAGAAATTTCTTAAGCCAATTACACATAACTGACCAGCAGCTAATGCAATGATGATTGTTGTTGCAAGCCCTCTTCCAGATAACTTCATAACTACACCTCCTTTTCGTTCACTTCAAACATTGCAATGTATTCACACTTTTTAAGAAACTTTTCCTCATGTGTTGTAAGACCACCTGATAGAAATAAATTTTTAACTTCTACTTCAAATCTTCCTGATTCATAGCCCAATTCAAAACGATTTCTTGGATAATCTTCTCTTTGAGAAATTCTAAGAATTGCTAGAAATTTTTTATCTATTTCACTCTTGATCATTTCTCTATCCGCACGAACCAACATTTTTCTATCTCTTCTATCTTTGGCAATCTTATTTGCCAATTCATAGTAGGATTTTTGATACCATTTGAATTCCTTTAACATGTGTACTAAAACCGCAATGACAACAGATAAAATACAGCAGATGATAATTAATGAATTTTTACTCATAAATTTTCTTTTCCTTTCCATTACTAGCCATCAAGGAACCAACCTCTTAAATAAAAACTTGTATGGTATTAGTTCTTTTTTATGTCTGTAGTTAGTAAATCATCAATGCTATTTTGTTATCGGAGGCCTTTGAGATTGGCTCCTTGATGACCAGTAATCTATTTAATTTTTTTAAGCTAAACTATCTACATATTCTTTAGCTTTTTTTGCCTTGTAATAATTGCTTACGTCAAGACCTGCATACTTTCTTTGAAATTCCAAGATTTCTTGTTGACTGAATTTTCTACCACGCCCTAATCTGATAGGACGAAATATTTCAAGGTCAATAAAGTTAAGTAACTGGTCTCTTGAAATTCCTAGATCTTCACGTAATTCTTTTTCAGTGAGCATCTTTGTTGGTCTGACTTCCATGTGTGTTTCCTCCTTTCAAAAATTTCCAAATTGTGATAAAATATTGTTACACTACGATATCGAAAGTTAATATCTAGTTAGGAGGTGGTCGCATGTTAAAAGCGGCTTTAAACTCCCCTATTCTTCTAAAATAAAATTTACACATTCATGTGCTAGCAGGTGATGCTTGTTTGTACTAGTGACAGCCAATTTATTTATATAAACGACTAGTACGTTTTCAAGAAAAACGGCTATTTTATAAACTGTAGCTTTAAGGTAAATTCTATTTGTCTCATTGTAGGGTAACAAAGCAGATGCATACTGCTTTAAGTTTGAGACTTGATAAGTGTTGGATATCAAAGAAGTAAACAAATCGTGCAGCCGTTAGTACCAACACTACTAATGGCTTTTTTATTTACTGAAAAATATTTGATCAACACTCGCATTTGGAAAACTTCTCTTAAATTTTGCTAGAAATTCATAACTGGGATTTTGATAACCACTTTCCACTTTGTAGTAGTACGATGGAGAAACGCCTATTCTCTTAGCCATGTTCTTTTGAGACATATGCAAGCTCTCCCTGAATTCCCTTAATTTGTCCATTTAGATTTATCCTTTCTATAACGTGTTTGATAAAGCAACAATAACAACCGCAATTTCCGATTGCTTTCTTAATTTTGCTTGTGGGGTTACGTTTTTCCAATTAGTAATTCTATCTGCAGCATTTCTTAAAACAGCCATGGTAATTGGATATCTTTGTTCAACATTTTCCATTTTTCTTTGCTCCTTTCTTAAACTCCAAATTCTTGCATTTAATAAAGTGTCTTTTTAGGAAACTTCATTAAATATCAGTTAAAATATGTTTGTGCTTGATAGATGTAAACACAAACATGTTACATATAGTTTCCATTTTACTTAAAAAAAATAGATCCTACCGGTTTTTTTAATGCACTAGCAATAGCTAACATTGTAGAGCTTTTAACAATTAAAGAATCATTATTCTCCAATTGAGAGATATATGCTCTACTAATACCTGATTTTTCAGATAATTCTTGTTGTGTCATATTTTGTTTCTCGCGAAATTCTCTGATTTTATTCATTTTGGCACCTCCTTTTGTGTAATCTATTGTTTCCACGACTTTAGTTTACTATAGATAACATATATTGTCAACTATGTATAACATCAATTTGTAAACTTTTATTTGTATTGGTGTCAACTGTGGTTTACACTTAATATATAAGGAGGTGTACCTCATGGAGAATACACTAGGAAAATATTTACATGAAGAAAGAGAAAAAAGAAATATGAGTTTAAGAGAGTTTTCTGAACTACTAGGTATTAGTCATACATATCTAAAAAAATTAGAAACAGGTTGTAATCCTTCTACAGGTAAACCAGTTTCACCAACTATAGAAACACTTAATGAAATTAGTAAAGCACTACATGTTTCTTTGGAATATCTTTTAGAGGTTTCAGGATTCGTTAAAGGTAACAAATTTGATCAAGAGTATCAATCATTTGCTACTCCTCAAGAAGCATTAAGTTTTATTCTAAAACAAGAAATGGTTGCCGATTTCGGCGGTTATGATTTAGAATCTATGTCAGATGAAGAAATTATGGAAATGGCTGAGGATGTTGCTAATATGTTAAAAATCGTTTCCAAGAGACACAAAAAATGATAACTGTAAATAATTCATTTTCTTTAAAATTAAAAGAGCTAAGACAAAAAAATAATTTAACGCAAGATCAATTAGCTGATGAATTAAATACTCGTTATCATCTTAATGAGTCTAAAGCAACAATATCTCAGTTTGAACATAACAAACGTATTCCTGATTTAGATAGATTAATTAATATTGCTGATTATTTTCAGGTATCTTTAGATTATCTTTGTTCTAACAAATCAAATGATAATGTTAGATGTACTAATCCAGGAACTAGAATAAAGAGATTAATAAAAAAGAACGGACTATCTCAAAAAGAATTTGTGGAAAAATTTAATGAAAAGTATGGTTATTCAGATTCTGAAGCAACAGTCTCTCAATATGTAAACAATAAGCGAACACCTGAAATTGACAAAATGGTAAAAATTGCAAATTTCTTCAATGTAACACTTGATTACATAATGTGTAGAACTGATGTTGATAGTGATATGTCTATTTACGACAAACCAAAGGAAAATATATCTTTCTCTACCCCGCAAGAAGCAGTTTCATTTATTCTTAGTCAAAAAGTAATTGCCGATTTGGGAGGATATTCACTTGACTCTATTTCAAATACTGAAATTATGGAAATGACAAACGATATAATTGATATATTTTGTATTATTTCTAGAAAGCACAAATAATTATTATTTAAAGGAGTGTGCTTATGGATGAATATAGAATATAAAATCAAAGATTTAATTAAAAAATACAATACCTCAAACGTTAAAGAGCTTGTAGATCATCTTGATATTTCAATTGAATATCAAAATTTCAAAGCAAAAACTTTAGATTCAAGACTAATAATACACAATTCTCAAGGGTTTATATTTATTAGAAACGATTTAGATTACTCATATGAGAATTTTCTAATAGCCCATGAACTTGGACATTACATATTGCATTATGATGAAAACATCAGTTTTAATTTTCTAAGGCGAGTCTATAAAACTCGTTTAGAAAGAGAAGCAAATGAATTTGCTATTAGATTACTGATGTACGAAGAACTACATAATATAAAAGAACTAGAAAATATTGAATTTATTGTAAAAGAAAAAGGAATACCGCTTAAAGTGTGGTATTCACTGAATGAGAAAATTATTTAGGAGGTTAAGATAATGAATACAATCATTAGTATTATTGTAATTATACTTATATTTATTTTTATTGGATATTTTATTGTTGACTATAAAAAAAACAACTCACTCTCAGTAAAAGAGTACATCAATAATAATTTAGACAGTATATTTTTTTCACTCGGTCTATTATTTTCCCTTTTTGGTTTCATAGTTATGATTAGTAACCTTATAGAATTTATTTGTCACTTAATAAAAAATAATTCTGGTGTTTATAATGGATTTGCTATTTTAGCATTTGGTATTTCATTATTTAGCATAGGTGAATCTATACAACAAACAAGAAAAAGTAATGAGGAGACCATTCAATTTAAAGATGACATTAATAGTAAACTTGATGAAATATCCAATAAATTGGAATCGTTAAATCCATTGAATGAAGATTTGCATGGCGAAATTGAAAAATTAAAGCAAGAAAATCAAAGAATACTAAATCTACTAGAAGATAAAAATCAAAAAGAAGTTTGTGTATTAAGTAAGATAGCAAAGAAAATCAAGAAGTAAGGAGATGTATAAAATGTCAACATTAGAAGAACAAGCAATAAAAACAGCAGGTAAAGCAACGGAAAGTGTTTTAAATAAATTATTAGGCCCTTCAGCTGAACTTCTTGGTAATGGACTTGCTAATTATTTAAAGGATAAATTAGCAAATTCACCATATTGGGGAGAAGAAACAAAAAAAGCGCAGGAAGAAAATGTAAAAGATACAATGAATGTTTTTCTTGAAAATTTTAATAAAATTGATGATAAAGATAAAAAGCAACTATCTGTAAATATTGTCGCTCCTGTCATTGATAGTTTATTTACATATTTTGAAGAACCGAACTACAAAGAAATGTTTGGAAAGCTTTTAGCTTCTTCTTTTGATAAAAATAAAGAACATCAAATTCACCCTTCTTTCGTTTCAATAATTCAGCAATTAAATTCATTAGATGCTGAAATACTTGTGATGATTAAAAGTGCAGACTCATTACCTTATGCAAAATTTTTTGGTGTTCACGAAAAGAATAGGACATTAACACCTTTCATACCTGATATGTTTGCATTACCAGAAAGTGAAAATTACTCTGATTTCGATGTTATAGCTGCTGTTGAGAATTTAGAAAGACTTAAGCTGATTACAATAAGAAAAGATATTGTTTGTTTTGATGAAGCCTACGAATCTTTTAAACAAAGAACTAAATATAAATTATTTGAAGAAACTATGCGAAGAGAAAATGGTTATTTAAGAATGGATAAGTATCGAGTTGAACTTACTCAGCTTGGTTCAAATTTTGTTAGTGTTTGTTGCTGATTTCATCTAATCCATATTTAATAACCAAACTAAAAAACTTTATAAAAAATATAGTCGTCAATATTGATATTATAGAGCTAATTAAAATAATTTTGATCATGTTCGTTAGCTCCTTTCAATTTTTCTTTAAGAAGTTTTATTGAATAGTGAAAACCACAAATTAAATTAATGACTATAGAAATAATAAACACTAAAAAATATATATTCATCTCACTCATACTTATACCACCTTTCTTTGATATAAGTATAGCTAATATATGGTATCAATTCAAATTATAAAAATATTAAGAAAAGAGGAAAAACAAATGAAAAAATTATTAAGTCTAGTATTAATTGGAACTTTAGTTCTATCTCTAACTGCATGTGGAAATAGCAGTTCAAAAGACAATTCATCTTCAAAAGAAACAACTACAACAAAAAAAGAAGAAAAGAAAGAACCTTTAAATTTAACAGGGACTTGGAAATCAGATGAAAATGAGGGCACATGGATGGAAGCTACAATTTCTGATAACGTTATTTCTATCGATTGGGTGACGGATGAAGGAAAAACAAAAGCAACTTATTGGGTTGGTTCATATGATGCTCCTACTACTGCCAATAGTGAATATTCATGGGTATCTAATAATGACCATGAAAAAACTAAAAATGCACTATTAGCTTCAAATGATGATACAAAAGAATTTACATATAAAAATGATATTCTTTCATTTACCGCTTCTATGCAAGGTGTCAGCAAAGTAGTTGAACTAAAGAAACAATAATATGAAAAATACCAACCACGATAAAAACCTAGATTACATTTATGATAATCATCCTGATATGCTGGATTCTTATATAGGTGTCTATGAAAATTCAATATTTGCTGTTGATCATGAGATATCTCCTGAAGATATGGATGACATCATGCAAATGATAGAAGCTTTCAAGATAGACAAGTTTAGAAGTTTAAATTAGATATTACGCCTGTTTTTTCCGTTATGGGCGTTTTATTATACAAAATATGAGAGGAGTCGTGATATATGATTAGAAAAAGACCTGCAAAAAAAGCAAAAAACGGATATACTTATCAAGTTTATTTTTATTACAGAGACATGTTTGACAAAAGAAAGTATTATTCTAAAAGTGGGTTTTTAACAAAAAAAGAGGCACAGATACATGAGACTGAAATGAAGGCTAGATTAAAAGAAAAAGGCACTTTGAATCAAGGAACAAATAAAACATTTAATGATGTGTTTGAAGAGTTTATGGAATCTGAAGGAAAAAACTTATCATTAAACACAATTAGAAGAAAGAAAGTTACATTTGACAAGTATATAAAAAACTCGTTTGGAAATTCTAAAATAAACTTGTTCAGCAATTATGCTTTTTTACAAAGTATTTTCAACAGCTTAGAAGAAATGACATTTTCAACAGTTAAAACTGTCAGATACATCGTTAAAAATGTAACTTCATTTGCAATTAAAATGGAATATATAGACAGTTCACCCATGAACCTTGTAACATTTAAATGGGCTGAAAAAGAAGAAAAAGAAAAAAAGATAGTTCCTTTTGAAACTTTTATTCAAGCATATAATGAGTTGGATGATAGCTATGCAATTACCATTGCTATTGGATATTATACAGGCATGAGAATCGCTGAAATTCTAGCATTGAAAGAAAGTGATATTGATTTTGAAAATAATGAAATAAACATTCATAATCAATTGATCTATTCAGGAAGGAATATAAAGGAATATAAAGTTGTTTCAAAATTGAAAACAAAAAAATCAAAAGACACTATACCTTTGAATAACCAATTAAAAGAAATATTATTGGAATATTTGAAAACGCATCATAATGAATATATTTGTCAAAAAAATAATCAATTCTATTATGTTAGCTATTTTAATAGGATTTTAAAAAATAAATATGGGTTTACTTGTCATGACCTAAGACATACATTTGCTTCCACTTTATATGAAAATAATGTAGATATAAAAACTACCCAGGAATTATTAAGACATAGTAATATTAAGACTACTTTAGATATCTATACTCATCTAAAAGAAAACAAGAAATTAGATACTGTAAACGATGTTTTCAAAACAAAAGATGTCAAAAGTATGCCAAAAAGCAAAATCAACTAATATGTAATCAGCTGAAAGTATTGATATATCAACGTTTTTTATCATAATAAAAAGAAAATAGATAGTCCAAGTAAGACACATTATAAATAGTACATTTTATTCATGGATCATCGGTTTTGGTGGACGTATTCAAATTGCGGATAATGATGTACATAAAAAACAATTTAAAGATTTTTTAATGGAAAATTTTATAAATAAAAATAATGCTGATTAAAACGTATTCAGCATTATTTCATCTAATATACTTATAAAAGGTGTTTTACAATTACACTGAAAATCCATTAATTTTCAGTGTAATTGTAAAGATAGAGCAATAAAATAATCATCAATATTTACAGCTTCTTCAATTGCAACAGCAATGGCAACAGTAGCTCCAACACAAAAAATTCTTCTTATTAAAAAAGAAGTGTTTTTCACACTTCCTAAGCATTTTCTTTTTTCATTTTTTTACTTAAATAAATATAGAAACATACATTTAGTATAATACCAACAATTGTCGCAATTGGTGCAGCTAAACCAATATTTGTTAAATTTGCATGAGGTTGAATTGACATATAGTAAGAAAGTGGTAAACGTACAAGAAGTGTTTGAATAAGTCCTTGTACCATGACCCATACCGTTTGATAATGACCGTTAAAATAACCAACCATACTAAATAATATTGCTGTTACAATTGTTTCTAAAGCAAATCCTTTTAAATAAGCATACCCTTGTAAAATAACGGCTTTTTCTGTTGTAAAAATACTTGTAAGTAAATCTCCTTTAAATAAAACTGAGATAAAGACAACAACACCAATTATTAAGCCAATACCCATTCCTGTAAACATTGCATGTTTTGCTCTTTTTTCATCACCAGCACCCACATTTTGGGCAACAAAAGAAGCCATTGATTGCATTAATGAACTTGGTACTAACATGGCAAAGTTAACGATTTTACAAGCAACACCATAACCGGATGATGCTTCTAATCCTAAACGGTTAATAAAAGCACATAAAGCTAAAAATGAAATTTGTGTTAAACATTCTTGAAGCGCTAATGGTAATCCAATTTTTAAAGCTTGAACACAATGTGGATTGATTTTAAAATCATGCTTTGTAATTTTAAATGGTAATTTTCTTTTAAATAATAACATTAAAGCAAACACAACACTGATTGCTTGGGAAAAGACAGTGGCCATGGCGGCTCCTGCTGCATCTAAGTGTAATCCTGCAACAAGAACTAAATCACCAATAATATTAATAACACAGGCAACTGCCACAAATAAAAGAGGTGATTTACTATCGCCTAAACCTCTAAAGATTGCTGATAATAGATTATAAGCAACAATAAATAAAATACCAGCCCCACAAATTCTTACATAAGTAGCAGTTAAACCAAGTGCTTCTTTAGGTGCTTGCATCAAAGTTGAAATTGGTGATGCTAACATAATCATAACTACAAATATAATTGCAGAAATAATTGCAAAAACTACCGTTGCTCCTCCTATTAAAGCACCAATCGAATTCATTTTCTTTTCACCAATATATCTTGCAATTAAAACTGTAATTCCCATCGCAAATTGTGTTACCACAAATGTTATCAAGTTTAAAACTTGACTTCCTGTAGAAACTGCTGAAAGTCCTGCTGTTGTTCCAAACCTTCCAACAACAAGTAAATCAACCGCTCCATAAGCCGCTTGTAAAATAAGCGCACCTAAAACAGGAATCATAAACAACGTTAATTTCTTTAAAATACTTCCCTGTGTAAAATCCGATTTAGAGTGATCCATTATTTTTCTCTCCCTTCACACATAACTTCATAAAACTTTTCAATAGTTTGAATCACACAATCTGCTTCATCATTAGAAACATGATTCAAATACAAGGCTAATTTTTGAAAATAATCTTTATTGTATTTTTCAAAAATCATTTTTCCTTCTTTTGTAACGGTCACATAAGTGACACGTCCATCATGTTTAGCTGTTTCTTTTTTTAAATATCCTTTTTCTTCCATTGCATGAATTGTACGTGTAACTCCCGGACGAGGAAGATTTAAAACTTCACTCACATCTGAAACCTTCACTTTTTGATTTTTTTCTTCAAGTTCGATAATCGTTTCTAAATAACGTACATAGGATGGTAAAACTCCTTCAGGAAGTTTAGGCAACATATCTAAAATCCTTTTAGCCATGTAACAGCTATCTAACATTTCTTTTACTTTTTCGCTTTTCATTAATTTCTCCTATTAATTACCGATGTTAATTATCATTGGTAATTATATAATTATAAAAAAGATTGTCAAGAAAAAAGATACTAACAAATTGTCAATATCTTTTAATCGTTATGCTCTATAGCAAACCCAAATAACATCACTTTTTAATCTTCATCTAAAATAGAAGTATTAGTAGCTAGACCATCAATAAAATCCATGTGTTCTGCACGAAATTCTTCATATAAAATTTCACAAATTACTTTTAACTTTCCTTCCTTATAAACATCTTCTAAAGCTTTACAAGCAATTTTATTTCCTTCTAGATAACGATCATCGCTTTGATTGACTTTCTCCTAAGGTTAAGCTCTATGAATAATCATCCTATCTAAATAACCTAGTCCCGTTGTTTCAATGGTTTGGACAATACTTTCTTTGGTTACTTGACATGTTTACGGATATCTTTGCCTATACCTTTTTCATTACCATATGATTGTCCTATATCAAAATGATGATAACCTAACTTTATATTTTAATTTCAATGTGAATAAAATGTGCATAATGTGCACAACTTGTGAAAATCTATTTTATTATATGTGCCGTAATAATGGTATAGCTTGTTGCATTAATTGTTATTTTTATAGCACCATTTTCAATATACCAGTTTTTCCCTTTACGGTATATCGAACTCTTTTTATCTAAAACTATATTCTTACAAAATTCTACAACATCTTCTTCAATTCCTAAATTTCTTTTAATTCTTGATATACCTAAATATGTTGTGTGAATTTTGTAAATATTTATTAACAGTTCATTCTTTTCCATTTTTATTACTTGTCCTTTTTAAAATAGTATCCTATTGCTTCCCATTAACATTCCTAAACTTAAATAACGATCTTTTGATATTTGTTTCTTTGTATTCATCAAAATAACAATGACAACAATTAATAGAAATTCTTTCATACACTCACCCAATCTTTTGTTTTCTTTTACTAATCATTAAGGTAATCAAAACAAAGCTTAAGGTAAATCCTAAAACAATAATACCATTAATAATTATTGGTTGTAATGTTTCTAATTTAAAATATTCTAATGTTTTAATAAGTTCATTATTTTGTACAAAATAATACGTTGGTAAAATATGAGCAATCTTTAAAACATAACTTGGCATAAATGACATTGGCACAAAGCATCCACAAAGAAACGATGTTCCTAAAGCAACAACATTGACAATACCTCCAATAGCTTGCTTATTATGGGTAATCGTTCCAATTAAGAATCCTACGGCCAAACTACATATTGAAAAAACAAATGAATTTAAAATATAAGCAATCCCATTCCCACTTAGCATAATTTCTTTAAATAAGATAAAACTAATAATCATATAGGCTAACCATACGATAAAAAAAGCAAGACCTAAAGAAGCAAAAACGATCCAATTATATTTACGATATGAAAAACTGCTCATAATTGTTCTTTTACGTACACCCTCTTGATTTAAACTTGCAAGAATCATTGTCATACAATAAACTCCCCCAGCAAGTAAGGCATAGTTTAAGAAATTAAAATAAACATTTACTTGATTCAATTTAGAACTATCTAAGGATGTGTTGAGTTTTACTTTTGTTTTTTGGTTAATCACTTGTTTGACTTTTTGATTTAAAGCTTTACCTTGATAATGTTCTTTATAAAGATTGACTGTCTTTATATATTTTTCAATTAACATTTGGGTAAAAGATGCATTTTCATTACCATTTGATTTATATTCAATCGTTGGATTTTTATCATTTACAAGATCATCACCAAAGTTTTCAGGAATATACACAACATAACTTATATCACGATAAAACAATGCATCGTCTACTTTTTCTTGATCATTGATGTCAATATCTTTTAATGTCGCTTGTTCTTTTAAATACGAAACAAATCCTTTGGTTATTTCATTGTTTTGATCCTTATTTACAATCAAAATATCTGGTTTTGTTGCCTCATAATGATTCATATTACCAGAAGTTGTATTAAATAATGTAATTGCAAGTAAGATCACTGTATAAAGAATTAAGTTTCCTTTTAATTTATTTAAGATTTTAAAAACGGTACTAAATATAATCATATTGTTCCCTCCTTAAAGCCCTAAAAGAAATAAATAAACATACAATAATAAATACTCCTAAACAACAAATATCTCTGATATATCGATTAAATGTATTGTAATAATATAAAGCATAAAAACCATCGGTAATCAAATTATTAGGATTGATAAGATTAACAATAGGTATATTTTTATCAATAACATATTTTAAAGTAACACCCATCATCCCAGATAGAACCGAGAAAAACATAGAAATCGCAATATTAATTCCTGTTTTTGCTTGTTCAGAAACTCTAAAAACAGAAGCAATAAATATTCCCATCGAAATACCTGCTAAATCACCAACTAAAGAAAGAATGATTATATAAAGCCATTGACTACCAAATTCAACATTTAAACCAAATTTTAAAAAGATTAAAAGAATTGCTAAACCAACAAGGCTTACTAAATAAGAACCAAGTGCTGAAGATAAGACAAGTATTCCTTTTTTATTTGGTGAAACAGAAACTCTTTTCCCTTTAGCGGACATATTCGCCAATTGATTATTAATAGCTGTTAAACCTAACATCCCACCATACATACAAGCCATGGCAATTAAGGTATAATATTCAATTTGCATATAACTTAAATGACTACTTGATGTGTCTTTTAAAGATACTTCTTGGTTATTGAGTTTTTGAAGAATATCATGTACAATTTGTTGAACATTAAAATTATAGTTTCCTTGTTGTATTTCATCTTCAATTTGTTTCTTTGTTAAATCTTCTATCATCCTCTTATTTTGTTTAATTTCATCCATAACAAATTGCAAGATTGTTTGTTCCATACCATTTTCTTTAATCACAATTTGTGGTTCTTGTTTATTAAAGAGAACATATCCTTCTATTTCATTATCTTCTAAAAGCTGATTCGCTTCTTTTTTATTTACATAATGAATATGAAATAACTGATCCTTATTTTTTTTATCAGAAAGCTCTTTAAAGGTTTCTTGATAAATTGTTTGGTTTTGATATTCCTTATTGTCAATAACTGCAATATCAAAAACTTGTAAAGCTTCGTCTTTTTCAATATTTTCAAAAGCCATGTGAAAGAAAATACCTAAAATAATAGGAAAAGCAAACATCCAAAAAATAAGAACTTTATTTTTAAAAAGTATTTTAACTGTATACTTTAGATTATGAATAAACATCAATCCCTCAATTCCTTTCCTGTTAATTTTAGAAAAACGTCATTAAGAGTTGGACCTACACGTTCAATCTTTTCCTCAATATTTGCTTCTTTCTTTAATTCATCACTTGTTCCTTGAGCAATGATCTTTCCTTTATCTAAAATAATAATACGATCACAAAGTATTTCTACTTCTTCCATATAATGTGTTGTATAAACAATTGTAGCCCCTTGATCTCTTAATTTTTTTATACCATCTAAAATATGATTACGACTTTGTGGATCAACTGCAACAGTTGGTTCATCTAAAAAGATCAGTTTAGGCTTATGGGCAATCCCACAGGCAATGTTTAATCTTCGAAGTAAACCTCCGGAAAGTTGTTTAGGTAAGAACTTTTTAAAATCATTTAATCCTACTAAGCTAATTGCATCATCAACATATTGTTTTCTTTGTTTTTTATCTCGAATATATAAACCACAAAAATAATTGATATTATCATAAACATTCAATTCATCAAAAACAGCTACTTCTTGAAAAATAACTCCTATCTTTGCTTTTAAATCATAAGAATCAGGTTTCATCTCTTTACCAAAAACCTTAATAAATCCTTCTTGATATTTAAGTAATGATAAAATAGAGTTAATAGTTGTACTTTTTCCACAACCATTAGGTCCTAATAATCCTAAAATTTCTCCTTGATAAACATTAAAGGATAAATCATCAATTGCTTTTAAATTTTTATACTCTTTTGTAAGATGTGAAACCTCTATTACTTTTTCCATCATTCTTTTCCTTCCTTATTCTTTTTTGCAAGTTGTACCAAAATTTCTTCTTTTACATTTCCTTTTTTTACTTCATAAAGAAGCATTGAAACATATTGATCCTTCAACAAATCTATAATTTCTTCATCATTAAATTCAACGGTCTGATTGGCTGCTAAACTAGCAATCCCATTGACATATAACCACATTCTTAAATGGAATTGTTTGGCATCTTCATTTGACATACCCGTTTGTTTAGAGATTGTTTCAAGGATTGTCTTTGCTGATCCTGTTAAATCAATAAAATCAAATGCTCCTTCATTTATTTTTCGGTTAAACATAATTTTAAATAATTCATGCTCTTCCTTAGCAAAACGAATATAATTGATTCCAATATCCTTGTATTCTAATTGACCTGTTTCACTTTTTAAAACTTCTCGATCAAAAATCTTTACAATTTCATCTATCACATCTTTTTTTAAAACATCCATATTCTCATAAATATAAAAAAGTGGTTGTGTTGAACAGCCCAATTTCTTTGCAATCTTTCTGGCATTTAAAGCATTGAGTCCTTCATGGCTAATAATCGAAATACTTGCTTTTAAAATATCTTCTTTTTGTGTTTTTCTTTTTGCTGGCATAAAAGCCTCCTTTCTATAACTAACGTTATATATAACTCTTGTTATAATTATAACAATATCTTCTTGTCATTGTAAAGAAAAAAGGATATTTCAAAATATCCTAACCATTTAAATAAGCTGCTTTTAATAAGTTTTGTACAACTTCATTTTCACTTTTATATAATTGTTGTATTGTTCCTTTTTCTATGATTTTTCCATCATTTAAAACAAGAACCTGATGGCAAAACTCATGAACCAATGAGAGATCATGACTAACGAAAAGAATAGCCATATGATATTTATAAACACATTGTTTTAATAATTCGATAATATCTCTTTGAATCACTTGATCGAGACTGCTGGTAATTTCATCACAAATAAGTAATTGGGGTTGTATAATCAATGCTCTAGCAATTGATATTCTTTGTAACTGTCCTCCACTTAATTCATGAGGATATTTTCCCAAACAAGTCTCATCCATACCTACTTGTTCTAATATCTTTTTAATAGCAGTCATCGCTTCTTTTTTATTTAAATGATAAAAATAATGATAAGGTTCATAAAGAAACTGTTTGATTTTCATTCGTGGCGAAAAGCTTTCAATTGGATTTTGAAGAATAAGTTGTATATCTTTACGACTCTTTTTAAAATCAACTGTTTTTCCTTGATATAATAAAGAACCTGAAGAAGGTTTTTCAATACCTGAAACAAGTCTTGCAAGGGTACTTTTTCCACATCCACTAACACCAATAATACCAACAACTTCACCTTCATCAATGCTAAAATCAAGATGATTTAAAACAGTCTTATCGTATTTTTTTGTAAGATCTTTAGCTTCAAATAAACGCATTATTCTTTTCCTTTCATAATAGTGACTTTGTATAGGGATGCTTAGGAGCATTAAAAAGAGTCTCTACATTTCCTTTTTCTACAATCATTCCATCTTTAATAACAACTATTTGATCTGCAATATAACGTGCTACTTGAATATTATGTGTTACAAACACAAAAGTTGTTTGTTTTTTTAAATTTAAAAGATAATCTAAAATTTGTTTTTGAATAACGACATCTAAACTGCTTGTCGGTTCATCAGCCAAAACAAGTGAAGGTTGTAAACATAATACTAAAGCAATCATCACTCTTTGAGCCATTCCTCCTGATAATTCAAAAGGATACTTGTTTAAAATAGTTTTTTCTAGCCCCATTTGTTTTAAATAATGAATAGCTATTTCTCTTGACTGTTTTTTAGAATATTTAAAATGAGTATGTAAACTTTCATAGAAATGTTCTTCAATATTTTGATAATCATCAAAATAAGTTAAAGGATTTTGAAAAATCATGCCTATTTTTTTCCCTCTATAACAATCTAAATCCTTTTCTAATAAATTATCTTCTTCAAATAAAATTTTACCCTCTATAATTTTTGCATCATCACTTAACAATCCCATTGTTGCTTTAAGTAATGTTGATTTCCCACTACCACTTTGACCGACAATAACTGTAATTTGATTTTTAGGAATCATTAAATCTATATGATGTAAAATTTCTTGTTCATTATAAGTCAATGTTAAATTTTGATAATTTAATATACTCATTTAAGATCAATATCCTTTGTAATCATATAATAATCAACCGGATGGCAAATAGCTCCTTTGACCTTAGAAGAAGTTACCGTATTTAAAGGAACATAAGAAACATAAATATTGGCAGCATCATCTAAAATCATTTCACTTGCTTGAATAGCAAGTTGTTGTCTTTGTTTTAAATCATAAGTTGTGGAAAATTGTTGAATCAAATTATCAAGATTTGAGTTTTTATAACGTCCTGTATTACTTGAACCCGTTGATAAATAACGTTGTTGAATAAAGATTTCTGGATCACCTGTAGGTGCACTTGAATCATTAGCCGAACATAAATCAAAAGTTCCTGCTGCTTTAATATCATTCACATTTTCAACTTGATTAAGTTTAATTTTAATACCAATCTTTTTTGCTTCACTTTGCATAGATTGCGCAATAATATTTGCATCTGCTGAACCATGATCCGCGCTTTCATAATAATTTAAAATGATTTCTTGTCCATCTTTTTCTCTGATACCATCATTATTCGTATCAACATAGCCCGCTTCATCTAAAAGACGATTGGCTTCTTTTAAATTAAGACTATAGCCATTAGAAACATCTCCATAAGGTAATGCACTTGAATAAAGACCAGTTGCTTCTTTTCCCCCAATCAATTTAACAATACTTTTACGATTTACACTATAAGATAAAGCTTTTCTAATCGTTAAATCACTTAAAAATGTTGTTTCATTATTCATATAAATAACATTTGTACGTGGCCCTAAAACTTCTAAAACCTGATAATCTTTATTATTTCTAAATAATTTTAAACTTGAATAATCAATCGTATTAGCAAGATCAACTTCACCCGATTGTAACGCTAAAACACGTGCATCAGAATCTGCCACTTGACTAAAATGAACATGATCAAGTTTTGCTTTACCATCGTAATATTTTTTATTTTTGCTTGTATCGATTGTTTTTTCTGAAACAAAATCATCCACCACAAAAGGGCCGGTACAAATTGGATGACTCGCAATATCTTCTTCACTTTGACTTGCATCATAAATAGTAAAGAGTGGTTCACAAAGATTATTTAAGATTGCCCCACTTGATTTATTTAAATAAAGATAAATATCTTGCCCCTTTGCTTCAACATGATTTAAATCAAAATAATCAATCGCTCTTGTATTTTTTTCAAAAGCTCTTTCTAAACATGATTTGACATTTTCTCCTGTTACTTTTTTACCATTTGAAAAAGTAATAGAATCTTTTAAAGTCAATTTCCAAGTTGTATCATCAATTTGTTCATAGGATTTTGCAAGATATGGTTCCACTTCATATTTTTCATTAAGTTTTAACAATGTTTCTCCTACCCCAATACGACTTAAAACCCAACCATCATAATTATTTGTAGGATCTAAAGATGTTGAAATCCAAAACATAGCAGCATTAAGTGTTTTACTTGATTCATTTTTGTTTGAATTAGAACATCCACATAAAGTTGTTAACATAAATAAACAAAGTAATAATTTTATTTTCTTCATAACTTCTCCTCATAATGTTTAGGATCTAAATAATCCCTTATATCTTCTGATAATAAATTAAAAATAAGCACACAAATAAATAAAACAAGCCCTGGAAAAAACATCATCCAAGGAGCCACTTGCATAAATTGTTTACTTTCATAAAGCATCGCTCCCCATTCAGGTTGTGGTGGCTGACTAGCAAGTCCTAAAAAGCTTAAACCTGCAAGTGAAATCATCATATTTCCAATATCTAAAAAAGCTGTTACAAGTATTTGTGATAAAATATTAGGTAATAGATAACGAATGATTCTTTGCAGTGGTGGGACACCCGACATTTTAGATATCACTAAATAATTCTTTTTCTTTTCTTGTTTGACAAGAGCAAGAGTCAATCTTGCATATTTTGTCCACCAAATAAGTGCTAAAGCAAATACTGTATTAAAGAGACCTGCCCCGACGATTCCTACTATTGCAATGGCAAAAATCGTATCAGGAAAAGCAAGTAATCCATTAATTATATTATTAAAAAAAGATTCAACTTTATCATTAGACAAGCCTGCAATTAAGCCAACAATCATTCCAATAAAAACAATTAAAAACAACATCAAAAAAGTCAAACCAAAAGAAGTTTTTGCACCACAAAGAATACGACTAAAAACATCTCTTCCTAATTTATCTGTACCAAAAATATGTAAGAAACTTGGTGGTTGTAAAGAGAAATCATAATTAACTTTTAAAGGATCATAAGGCGCTAAAAAAGAACCAAATAGAGCAATAAGTAATAATAAAACAGCAAGACCAATCTCAATTTTTAACTTTCTTTTCATTGAAACGCCTCCTTAATCGTGGATTTAATACTTGTTGAAAAATATCAACAAATAGATTAACAAAAACATAGATCAATGCCATATAAATTGCATAAGCTTGAATAATTGGATAATCACGATAACGAATAGCTTCTACAACCATATTACCTAAACCTTGATATGAAAAAATCGTTTCAATAATTGCCGTTCCACCAAGTAAATGTCCAATAGAAAGACCTAATAAAGAAGAAAGTGTCGTAAAAACATGAGGTAAAACATGCTTTAATAAAATTTCTGATTGTTTCATTCCTCTTGCTTTGAGTCCAATAATATAATCTTGATTTAATTGTTCTAAAATAGCATTTTGAATCATTCTTGTATAAGAACAAATCAGCGGAAAACTTAAACAACAAACAGGTAAAACAAGACCTTTTAAACTACTTCCACTAATAACAGGAAACAATTGAATCTTTACTGAAAAAAGCAGAATTAAAAGAAGCGCTAACCAAAAATTAGGTAAAGATAAACCTAAAAAAGAGATATTTTTTAAAATAGAATTAATCAAACTATGACGATGAGTAGCACTATAAATTCCTAAAGGAATCGAAAAAGCTAAAACAACAACAAATGAAAACATCGCTAATTTTAAAGTATTTGGTAACTTTGATAACATTTGTTGATTCACATCTTGTCCATAATGATAAGAATAACCTAAATCACCATGAACAAAATCATTCAACCAGTCAACATAGCGAACAACAATATTTTTATCGAGACCCATTTCATGTCGTGTTTCATTTAAAACTTCCTCGCTAGGTGTAATTCCTTTAGATAAATAATACATTTCAGCACTATCACTTGGTGCCAAATTTGTCATAATAAAGGTAACAAGTGTCACCAAGAAAAGAACTGAAAATAATGATAAAATTCTTTTCATTATTTAATCGCATGTATTAAGAATTGACGAATCAATTCTTTTCCTTCCTTTGTTTTTTCTTTTGAAAGTATTTCACTTTCAATTTGTTGAAAACCGATTTCCTTTAGAATTTCTATATCATATTGAGGTCGTAAAACATAAGATAACTTTAATTCTTTAGCAATATTATCAATAATAGAAACATCAATTCCTTCCATATGTTGATGATCACTATGCCCTGACCTATTATAATCTCGATCTTGATAGTGATAATAATGATTACCATCAACATTTAAAAGATGCCCTTTATTTTTCAAGACTCTCAATATTTCCTTATAAGCTTGTACTGGCTTTTCTAAATTCCATGTCACATTACGTGTGATAACCAAATCAAAAGTTTCATCCTGAAAAGCTAAATTTTGAACATCCATTTTTTGAAATTCGACATTCGCTTTAAATTTACCTGCATTATTTCTTGCTTCCTCCAACATTTTGTCACTGTAATCAATACCGATAACTTGACATCCATAATTTGTAAGCATAACAGAAAAAAATCCTGGGCCACACCCTAAATCTAACACTTTCATTCCTTTATTTATTTTTAGATAACGATTTATTAATTCTATCCATTTTTCTTGATCATGTAAAAGTTCTTCTTGGTTATCCAAAGAATAACCAAAAGAACGTTGATTCCAATAATCTGCAATTTTATTTAACTGACTTGTCATAAATTCTCCTTTATTTAACAAGATGATATATTTCCTGTAAAGAACATTGATGTTTTAACGCTAATTTTTTAGCACTTTCATATTCTGGATAACATCTTTTTTCACCATCAATTTCTACTTCTTTTACTTGAAGTTTTCCAAGAGGTGTTTCGATTTCTTTAATTTGTCTTTTTAAAACAGTTCTTTGTTCCTTACGATACCGAATACCAATAGTTGTTGTTTGCGTAAAAATCACTTTTTGTAAGAGACCCATCTTTTCTTCATTACAAACGACCGTCAAGCGATAAGCTGGTCTATTTTTTTTCATAAAGATAGAAGTAAAGAAAACATCTAAAGCTCCCTGATCTAAAAGCTGTTCCATTACAAAACCTAGCATTTCTCCACTACAATCATCAATGTTGGTTTCCATGACTATAATTTCGTTTTTTTTTTAATTTCTCCAAGGGATACTTTTAAAACATTTGGAATTACCAAATCTTTTGTACCCGTTCCCCAACCTACTTTTTGAACATTCATAGCAGGCATTGTAGTAAATTCACTCGCAATTTCTGCGATGATTGCAGCACCTGTTGGTGTAACAAGTTCTGTATCTACATCAATTTGTCGAGTGATAGCATTACTTGCTGCAAAGATTTCAGATGTTGCAGGTACAGGGACAGAAATCATTCCATGAGCACATTCAATAAATCCATAACCATCATTAACGACACTACTATAAATAACATCCGGATTAATTTTACATAATAAAATCGCTGTTCCAATAATATCAACAATAGAGTCAATGGCTCCTACTTCATGAAAATGAACATTTTCTAATGTTTCATTATGAACTTTGCTTTCAGCTTTGGCAACTCTTAAAAAGATACGTTTAGCCAAATCTTTTGCTTTTTCGTCAATTTCACTTTCATCAATAATTTTATTAACATCGAATAAATTACGATGTTCATGATGATGGTGATGAGCGTGTTCATGATGTAAGTGTTCATGCTCATGTTCATGATGATGTTCGTGTTCTAAATGAACATCAACATAAGTTCCTGTAATCCCATTTTTCTTTTCTTTAGAAATATGGATATGATACCCATCTACATTTAATTTTTTTAATTCATTAACTAAATAATGAGGGTCATCAATCAATTCAGATAACGCTCCTAAAGTCATATTTCCACTAATTCCACTACTACAATCAAAATATAATACTTTCACTATTTCTTTCCTCCTAAACAATTAATGGTATGAGCCATAAATCCTGCCCCAAATCCATTATCAATATTAACAACACTAACCCCACTCGCACAGCTATTAAGCATCGCAAGAAGAGCTGATAATCCTTCAAAATTAGCACCATAACCAATGGATGTCGGTACAGCAATAACTGGTTTATCCACAAGTCCTCCAACAACGGAAGCAAGGGCCCCTTCCATTCCTGCACATACAACTAAAGCATTTGCACTTTGAATGATATCTAAACGATGAAACAAACGATGAATACCGGCAACACCCACATCACTGACAAGTTCAACTTCGTTACCTAAAAATTGAGCTGTAAGCATAGCTTCACGAGCAACTGGCAAGTCTGATGTTCCCGCACAAACAACAACAATTTTTCCTTTATTGATTTCTTTTTGATCTTCATCGATATAACAAATGTGCGATAAAGAATCATAAATCATTTGTGGAAATTCTTTTAAGATAGCTTCACTTTTTTCTTGGTCGACACGTGTAATTAAAATAGAATGGATATCATGGTCTAACATATTTTTTACAATCCCAATAATTTGTTCTTTGGTTTTACCAGCACCATAGATTACTTCATTATTTCCTGTTCTTTTTTTTCGATTATAATCAATCGTTGCATAATCTAAGGGTTGTTCAATCAGTTTTTGAGCTTGTTCAATTGTTAGTTCATTATTTTTAACCTTTTGTAGAATTTCTAGTGTTTTCAATATCATAACCTCCACTTCTAATTCCTTCTAAATCAAGTGTTACAAATCTAAATCCAAGATTTTTAATATTTTGAATCAATTCTTTATTTTCAATGATTTTCATAAAATCTTGTGGTTCAACTTCAAGACGTGCCACATCTCCATGTACTCTTAAACGTACATGAAGCATTCCTAAATCATGTAAATATTTTTCACCTGTTTCAACAAGTTTTAATTTTTCTAAAGTAAGCTCTGTATTGTAGTCAAAACGAGAAGCCAGACAGGCATTGGATGGTTTATTATAAGTAACAATACCAAGCTGTTTAGAATAATCTCTAATTTCTTGTTTTGCTAAATCATTGTTCGCTAAAGGTGAAATAATACCTAATTCTTCACAAGCTTTTAATCCTGGTCGATACACTTTTTCATCATCTTTATTTTTCCCATCTAAAACATAAGCAAAGTCATGTTCTTTAGCAACGGCAATAACTTTTGACATAATGCTTCTTTTACAATGATAACAACGATCTTTATGATTAAAATGAAAAGCTTCTACGTCTAATGGATTGACTGATAAAACCACATGATTTGAATCTTTTAATTGTTCAAGAGCACCTTCAATGTCTTCTTTTGACATCATTGCTCCTCGACATAAAACAGGTAAAACATTTTCTTTTCCTAATGTTTCAAGAGCTACATGGAATAAAAAGTTGGAATCAACACCCCCACTATAAGCAATCGCAACTTTTCCATAATTTCTTAATTCTTCTTGTAATAATTCTAATTTATTCATATAAATCTCCCTAAACTCCTCTATTACTTCTACTTAAAGGCTTCATTTAACATTGAAAAAAGTTATATTTATTATTTTACTCAAAAAAATATCGTATACATAAGTAGTTTATAGTTTCAACTATAATCGATACTTCATGTATACGATATCCTCTATTTTTCTAATTTTTCAATCATAACAACAAGGTCATCAATATATTCAGATATTGATTTTGATGCAACACCTACGACTTGAGCACTGCATTTAGAAACAGGAATAAAATATTTACGCGCTTCACTTTCTCCAATAGCTTTTGCCATAGCTGGTGTAATTTCACCATACATTGAATTTGCAAAAGCAACTCCAATCGGACCAACAACAATAGAGGCATGTTTAACATTATAAACAACAGCATTTTCCCCCGTTGCAATAATATCAGCACCACCCTTTTTTAGCTGTGTTGTTGCCATACTATTGGTTCCAACACCAATGATGGTATATTCTGGATGCTTTTCTTTTAAAACTTGTATAATATTTTTTCCAATTCCGCCACCTTGTCCATCAATAACAACAATTTCCATTTTCCCTCCTGATATATAATAAACTTCTTGTTTATTTTCGATTTCGTATCTCTATATCTTATTTATGAGAATAATCAGTAATTTCTTGCATATGTTTACTCTGTTGAACATGAAATGGACATCGTTTATCACAATGGTGACAAACAATACAATCACTTGCTTTTAAAGCTAAATGATGATAATGATCTGTAGCAAGTTCATCTTTTAAACGAGCAAGATCATAATATTATTAATCAAGGTAGTGTCTAACCCTTTTGAACAAGGATGACAATGTTTATAATAAACAAATTAATTACAATTTTCTAATATTGGAAATATTTTTAAAATTGAATAATCTTTTTCTACATCAGATACTTCTAAATAATGAAGAATACGTGTTAAATCATCATTTCTAATTCCTGGCAAAACTGTTAAAATAGACAGTTTATCTAAAGCATACTGCATATATTGAGTTTCTGTCAAGGCTTAATGAAATGGTGACTCATCTTCTTCTCAAAGTTTTCCTCCACAAAAGGCTTTCATTACAGTAATACCTACGCCTTCTTTTTTAAGACAACGATATAAATCCATACGTTCATCAATGGCGAAGTCTTCAAACTTCAAATCATAAGTTGAATCAATACTAAACATGTCAATATCTAAAACTTGATGAACAAGTTTTAGCGAATGTGATGATAAATCAATATGATAAATAATTGCTTTTTTTAATCTAATATATAATCTAAAGCACCATAATAGGTTTTAAATTCGTTGTCCAACCGTACTCTTCTGATGAATATTCAACACTAAAATGAATTTGTAAGTAAATTTGATTACTTCTTGACTTACTTATTCTAAAGAACCTACCCCTAAACTAATAATATTTATTTCTTCATTTCTATGTAGCAATTTTCTATATTCCGTTATTTTTCAAAATGACCTGCAACATCTTTTAAATATTGAATAATTGATAAATGTTGTGGACATACGCCTTCGCATTGACCACATTCAACACAGTCACTGGCTTTACCAAATGTTTTTGTTAAGTTGTTGTAGTATTCTCCTTGTGGTGTCCATCCTTTTTCTTCTACTTCTTGTAAATCTGCATTATATAATGAGAAGTATTTTGGAATGGCAATATTCATAGGACAACCATCAACACAATAAGCACATCCTGTACATGGGACAGTAATTGTTGAATTAATGGCAGTAACCGCTTTTTTAATTAAAGCATATTCTTCTTCATTTAATGGTTTAAAATTTTCCATATAACCTAAGTTATCTTCTAATTGTTCCATATTAGACATACCACTTAAAACCATCATAACGTTTTCTTGACTTGCTGCAAAACGAATAGCCCAAGAAGGAATTGACATATCCGGATGATATTCTTTAAACATCTTTTCAACTTCTTCTGGTACTTTCGCAAGTGTTCCACCTTTTACAGGTTCCATAACGATAACAGGTTTATGATGTTTTGTAGCTACTTCATAACATTTTCTTGATTGAACGCCAACACTGTCCCAATCAAGATAGTTGATTTGTAGTTGTACAAATTCAAATTCTGGGTGTTCTGTTAAAACTTGATCAAGCAATTCAGGACCATCATGATAAGAAAAACCAATAGTTTTAACTAAACCTTTTGCTTTTTTATCTTGTATCCAGTTAAAGCAATCTAATTCATTATAAACTTCAATACTATGGGTATTGATATCATGTAATAAATAGTAATCAAAATAATCAACACCTGTTTTTGCACATTGTTCATTAAAAATACGATCACGATCTTCTTTTGTTTTAATAAACCCTGAATGTAATTTTGTAGCAAGTGTATAAGCATCTCTTGGGTAACGTGAAACTAATGCCTCTTTAGCCGCATTTTCGCTATTAAATCCACAATACATCCATGCTGTATCAAAATATGTAAAACCTCTTTCAATGAATGTATCAACCATCTTTTTGGTTTGTTCAATATCGATTTTTGATGGATCATTTGGATCCAAAGATGGTAAACGCATTAACCCAAAACCAAGTTTCTTTTTACTCATTTCCTTTTTCCTCCTATTACTTAAATTAGCCTTTAAGTAAGTGCTTTCCTTACTTCTTTACTATTGTATCATTCTAACAATAGAGGCGCAAATACCTCTTTTCAATAAATGATTATGTTTAAAAAGCATAGAAACTAATCAATTTCAATAAGTTCATATTCTCTTGAACCATAACCAAGTTTTGCTGCTGCTTCAATGGTATGAACACCATTACGTGATTCAATTCTTTCAATCAAATGATCTCTTCCTTTATCATTTGAAGCATAAACAAGATCAATACATGCTTGATCGATTGCAATTGGATCAGTAGAAATTAAAATACCAATATCATCCATACATGGATCTTCTGCCACTGCACAACAATCACAATCAACTGACATATTTTTCATCACATTGATATAAACAATATTATCTTTAAAATATTCATGAACTGATTTAGCCGCATCCGCCATCGATTCTAAAAATAAATCATGCTCTGCTGTCCAAATTTTTTCAGGTTCACCAGCTCCATGGATATACGCTTTTCCATAAGATGATGCACAACCAATTGAAAGTTGTTTTAAAGCACCACCATAACCACCCATAGGATGTCCTTTAAAATGAGATAAAACAATCATTCCATCATATTTAACCATATCTTTTCCCACATAGTTTTTTTGAATCACTTTTCCTTCAGGAATATCTAAAACCATATCAGGACCTTCAGCATCCATTAAATCAACATTAAAATATTTAGACCATCCATGTTTTTCAATAGTCTTTAAATGTTTTTCTGTTGTATTTCTAGACCCTTCATAAGCCGTATTACATTCAACAACTGTTCCATTTAACTTATCAATAATTGGTCTCCAAAAATCAGGTTTTAAAAAGTTTTGATTTCCTTCTTCCCCTGAATGAAGTTTTACTGCAATATTACCTTTTAATTCTTTACCTAAAACTTCATACATTTCTAAAACTTTTTCCGGTGTTATTGTTTTTGTAAAATATACTTTTGATTTCATAAAAATCCTCCTATCTCTATTTCACTATAAACCTAAAGTCCACTTTAGGAGCAAGAAATATTTTCATATTTTTAAATATTCCTTTAATAAGTTTTACTTATTACATCTATTAAGAAAAGATTGTTTCTTCAGTTATCTTTCTTTTTAATAGTCGTTAAAGGAGAAAGGAAAAATGAATACATATTTTAACGAAGTAAAGAAAAATTTGGGTTTTGGCTGCATGCGACTTCCAATGAATGGTAAAGAAGTCGATTATGAATTAACTTCAAAAATGGTTGATTATTTCATTCAACAAGGATTTAATTATTTTGATACTGCTCATGTTTATTTAAATGGAAAAAGTGAAATTGCTTTAAAAAAAATGCTTAACTTCACGTTATCCTAGAAATCAGTATATTCTTACAAACAAACTTTCAACACATCATTTCAATAAACAAGAAGAAATTTTTCCTTTATTTGAAAGTCAATTAGAAGCTTGTGGTGTTGATTATTTTGATTTTTATTTAATGCATGCTCAAAGTGATGAAATCTATGCAAAATAAAAAAATTACACGCTTATGATGAAGCAAGAAAATTAAAAGAAGAAGGAAAAATTAAACACTTTGGAATTTCTTTTCATGATAAAGCTGATGTTTTAGACATGATTCTAACTGAAAATCCTGATATTGAAGTAGTTCAAATTCAATTTAATTATGTTGATTATGAAGATCCTGCCATACAAAGCAAGGCATGTTATGAAGTATGTCGTAAACACAATAAATCTGTTATTGTAATGGAACCTGTTAAAGGTAGTAACCTTGTAAATCTTCCAAAAGAAGCAAAAGCTGTTTATGATAAATTAGGAACAATGTCTTATGCAAGTTATGCTTTACGCTTTGCGGTTGGATTTGATGGTATGATGATGGTTTTATCGGGAATGAGTGATATGAATCAAATGAAAGATAACTTAAGTTTTATGAAAGATTTTCAACCATTATCTTTAAAAGAACAAGAAGCTGTTAAACAAGTAACAGATTTCTCTATACGCTCTACGTTCAGATTTCATATTAAATTTTTGCGTCTTGTGAATCATTTACCAGTCCTTCTAGCTCTTTTTCATTTTTTTCATCTTCAACAGGTTTCTTTCCGGTAATATCCTTATATGCTTCTTTCACACCATTCTTCACAGCCCACTTAATGACAAAATATAGTGCTATCAAAATAACAATTGCGGTTCCTCCGCTTATGCCTAATTCATTCCACATAATTCAATCCTCCAAATTCAAATTCCTCAGTTTCAAAAACTGGAATTTCTATTTGTGTTGCCATGTCATTACATAATCTTTTTCTCCGGTAGCCTCATCTAAGCCACTATGCTGAATCTCAAATCCTTCTCTCT
>ENA-OQHZ01000051-OQHZ01000051.1-human-gut-metagenome-genome-assembly--contig:-NODE-51-length-105252-cov-8.091381_pt1 | contig 105252 bp, 72 predicted proteins | sample MGYA00242642_ERZ504734 | MGnify/ENA primary metagenome ERZ504734 (study PRJEB26092, sample SAMD00036210) | human gut metagenome | host: Homo sapiens | study: EMG produced TPA metagenomics assembly of...
CCCCCGCGGCGCCTTGGGGGGGGGGGGGCCTCCCTCCCCCCGGGGAAAGGTTGGGGGGGCTAGGGGGGGGGGGCCCGCCGGCTCGTTATCGTGGCGGGCGCAGTTCTGGGGAGCTCGATGGGTCATCTCGCTAGGTAAAAAGATGGTTCGCGGTGGTATTGTTGCTGTGGGTTTAATTCGATATGAAAGGGTGACTTTGGTGTCCAAGACGGATTCTACGCTCTCCTATATTACTGACCAGTTGAAGGCGCTGACTTCTATTGCTTCGCCTACCGGCTATACCCGTGCGGCGACTGATTATCTGATGGAGACCCTGCGCGATATGGGGTTTGGGCCTGAACGTTCTAATAAGGGCAACGTGCTCGTTGAGCTTGGTGGCGAGGGTGAGCCGCTTGTGTTGGCGAGCCATGTCGACACCCTGGGCGCCATGGTGCGCTCCATTAAGGACAATGGCCGCCTGCGTCCCACGACGCTCGGCGGGCATCAGTGGTCTACGGCCGATGGCGAGAACTGCACCGTCTACACGCGTGACGGCAATGTGTACACGGGTGTGGTCCTCAATACCGAGCCTTCGGCGCATGTGGCCGATGAGCCGGTCAAGGCCATCGAGAAGAACATGGAGATCTTGCTCGACGAGAACGTCGATAGCAAGGACGATGTGCTTGAGCTGGGCATTCAGACCGGCGACATCATCGCTATGGATCCGCGTACCACGGTGACGGAGAGCGGCTACATCAAGAGCCGCTTCCTGGATGACAAACTGTCGGCGTCGATTCTGCTGGGTCTGGCCCGCGCCGTTGCTGACGGCGAGGTGACGCTTTCGCGCAAGGTGTCGCTGCTCTTTACCGTGTACGAGGAGGTCGGCCACGGCGGTGCCTTCGTGCCGGCCGACACGCGCGAGATGATCAGCGTTGACATGGGCTGCGTGGGTGACGACCTGGGCTGCACCGAGCGCATGGTGTCGATCTGCGCCAAGGATTCGGGTGGCCCCTACAACTACGATCTGGTGACCACGCTGTCCAATATCGCGCGCGAGCTCGAGCTTGATTACGCCATCGACGTGTACCCGCATTACGGCTCGGACGTTGAGGCCACGCTTTCTGCCGGCTACGACATTCGCCATGGCCTGATCGGCCCCGGCGTGTACGCGAGCCACAACTACGAGCGCAGCCACATCGACGGTGTGCGTAACACCTTTGAGCTCGTCCGCGCCTACGTGCAGCGCTAGCAATGCAGCGGCCTCGGCTGACACAGCAGTACCGACCGAGGCCGTCCTCTCTAAGTTGCGGTGAAATAGGGACTGTTTGGTGGTTTTAAACGCTTAAACAGTCCCTATTTCACCGCAACTTATGAAGGAGATGGGGCTACTTGATGGCTGTCGTAACGGTGCCGCCGCCCAGGACGATGTCGCCGCGGTAGGCAACGACTGCCTGGCCGGGGGCGATGGCTCGCTGTGGCTCGTCAAAAGTTAGCAGCATTTGCCCGTCTTCGTCACGCGTAAGGGTCGCTGCCTGGTCTTTCTGACGGTAGCGGTACTTGGCACCCACGCGAATGCCGCCGGCATTGAGCTCCGCCTCCATGCGGTCGACAGGGGCGCTCCAGATCCAGTCGTTGGCCGTGAGCGCTGTGGCCGTCAGGTCCTCGGCCTCGCCCAGATGCACAATGTTGTTGGCGGCATCGACGCCCGTTACGTACACGGGATGCGCCATCGCGACGCCCAAGCCCTTGCGCTGGCCGATGGTATAGCGCAGTGCACCGTTGTGGCGTCCGACCACGCTGCCGTCGCGCCATACAATATCGCCCGGCTCGGTGGCATGTCCGCAGCGTCGCTCGATATAGCCCGCGTAGTCGCCGTCCGCGATAAAGCAGATATCCTCGCTCTCGGCCTTCTTGGCGTTGATGAAGCCCTGCTCGGCGGCAATGCGGCGCACGTCGCGCTCTTTGTCCAGTCCGGCCAGCGGAAAGATCGTGCGTGCCAGGCGCTCTTGTGTGAGCGAATACAAAAAGTAGCTTTGGTCCTTTTTGGGATCTTCGCCGCGGTGCAGCTGCCAGGTTCCGTCGGACGCCTGGCTCGTTTTGGCGTAATGACCCGTGGCGATGTAGTCGCAGCCCATATCGAGTGCCGCATCGAGCAGCGCGCCAAACTTAATATGGCGGTTGCAGATGATGCACGGGTTGGGCGTCAGTCCCTCCTGATAGGCAGTCACGAAGCGCTCGATAACGTTGCGGTCGAAGGTCTGCTGCAGGTCGAGCACGTGGTGGGGTATCCCCAGGCGCTCGGCGACGGCCTTTGCATCGGCGATGTCGCGGTCGACTTTGCTCATGCCCGTGACGGGATCGGGCGCGGGACAGGTGAGGCGCATGGTGGCACCGACGCATTCGTAGCCCTGGCGCTTGAGCAGGTAGGCAGTCACGCTGGAATCGACGCCGCCACTCATGGCGACGAGCACGCGCTTGTTGTGCATGGGGAGGTTCTCCTTGGTGGCATGTGGCCAAAAAAGAAAAGCGGCGCGGGAGGCTGGTTCCGCGCCGCAGACATTGTAGCAAGTTCGGACGACTCGTGGAGCGCCCTGATGGGATGGGCTTAGACTGCCGGGAGAGAGGAGACCGATTCGTCCTGGGCTCAACCTATGGGCGAGGCCCTAGTCCTGGAAGAGTGCCGTGGACAGGTAGCGCTCACCGGTGTCGGCAAGCAGAGCCACGATGGTCTTGCCCTCGTTCTCGGGGCGCTTGGCCAGCTGCAGTGCGGCCCACACGGCGGCGCCGGACGAAATGCCCACGAGCACGCCCTCCTTGTGGCCCACGGCGCGGCCGGTGGCAAAGGCGTCGTCGTTCTCGACGGGGATGATCTCGTCATAGACCTGGGTGTCGAGGACGTCGGGCACAAAGCCGGCGCCGATACCCTGGATCTTGTGCGGGCCGGCCTGGCCCTTGGAGAGCACTGGGGAAGTGGCGGGCTCGACGGCGACAACCTGAATCTCGGGGTTCTGCTCCTTGAGGAACTCGCCCACGCCGGTCACGGTGCCGCCGGTGCCAACGCCGGCGACGAAGATGTCGACCTTGCCGTCGGTGTCATCCCAGATCTCGGGGCCGGTCGTGGCCTTGTGGATGGCGGGGTTGGCGGGGTTTACAAACTGGCCGGCGATAATGCTGTTGGGTGTCTCCTTCTGCAGTTCCTCGGCCTTGGCGATGGCGCCCTTCATGCCCTTGGAGCCGTCGGTGAGCACGAGCTGTGCGCCGTATGCCTGCATAAGTTTGCGGCGCTCGACGGACATGGTCTCGGGCATGGTGATGATCACCTTGTAGCCGCGAGCCGCCGCCACCGAGGCGATGCCGACGCCGGTGTTGCCACTCGTGGGCTCGATGATGGTGTAGTCGCCGCCGCGCACGAGCTTGCCGGCCTTCTCGGCCTCGTCGATCATGTTCTTGGCGACGCGGTCTTTGACGGACCCGGCGGGGTTGAAGTATTCCAGCTTGACGAGCACGCGGGCCTTGAGGTCTTCATCGGCCTCAAAGTGAGTGAACTCCAGAAGCGGAGTGTGGCCGATAAGCTGATCGATGGACGTGTAAACATTGCTCATGGTGAACCTCCAAAGTGTTCAAATGACTGGATACCGTGTGGTTTTACGGTGTGTGTAACAGCGAAACCCACAAACCTTATAGGTTGTTCGTTTGCTGTTGGCAAGCATAGTAGGCACTAAAGCCTAGTAACGCAATAGGAAATAGAAGATTATTACGAGTCGATTAACCAGCTTGACGGGAATAGGTATTTTCAAAACCAATTTTTCGGCTAGAATTTCTACGAATTAAAAGACCGAAAGGCAGCAATATATATGTTGGTTTCCACAAAGGGCAGATATGCCCTGCGCGTTATGGTTGACCTGGCCGAGCACCAGGCGGCAGGCCGCATTCCCCTCAAAGAGATCGCGGCGCGTCAGGGGATTTCTGAGAAATATCTGGAGAACATTTTGGCTACGCTCGTCCGCGCCAATATGCTCTCGGGCATGCGCGGCAAGGGCGGCGGCTACGTGCTCACGCGTCCGCCCGAGCAGTACACGGTGGGCGAGATCCTGCGCCTGACCGAGGGCAGCCTGGCACCGGTCGCATGCCTGGACGGCGACTGCAAGGGCTGCTCGCGTTCGGACGAGTGTCCTACACTCGGCGTGTGGAAGAACCTGGACAAGCTCATCAACGACTACCTCGATGGCGTGACGCTCGATGCGCTCGTCGCCCCCAACGAGGGTTACGACTACGTCATCTAGCCCCACCTGCCATTTGGGGACGGGGCAGAAATGGTAGATTTTCTTGCCCTCTGAGGCTTGACAAATGACATGGCCGCCCATCGTTGCGATGGACGGCCTTCGTTTTGGCGTGTTGTGGCGGTCCGTATCCGGTCGCTTTAGTTCCTGGCGATGCTGTCGAGAATGCTGCGCATGATGGATACCAGGATGCTGCCCATAAAGGCCGATCCAAAGCCGGCAATGGAGATACCCGCTCCCAGCAGATTGACCGACAGGTAGCTGGCCAGCTCGAGCATAAAACTATTGACTACGAGCTGAAAAATACCAAGCGTGATAATAGTGAGCGGCAGTGAGATGACCGTCAGGAATGGTTTGACGAGCGAGTCGACGATGTTGAGGAACAGTCCCACGAAGGCAAAGCAGACCCAGGCATCGGCCATGCCGAAGGGCTGAATGCCGGGGACGAGAAACGTTGCAATCGCGATGGCGATTGAGGTCAAAAGCCAGTTGAGCAAAAAGCGCATGGTGGAGATCCTTTCTTGCGCAAGACGTGGCAAAGAGGCGTGAGAGGCGCATGCCTTTGCAACTCGGATAGATGCGCGGGCACGGTCCTGTTTGGGCGCCCATTGTCTCAGATATTCGTGGAGCTTGCGTGCGCATTCGGTTTCAAACCGGCGTTCGTCCTAAAAAACGCGCCGCTGGCAGAGAGTCTTGTCGCTTTAGTTTGGTGGTGTGCTACACTGCTACGGGCAAAAGCCACAGGCGTTGCCCTATTGCATAGAACGGGCGAACGATGCCCGATGTCAGTATCAACTTCGATGCCTTTTGGCGGGTTTGGCGGTGATCGATGAATATCGAGAACATGTTTGACAAGCCTGATGTCAAGCAGCTGGTCCACGCATTTAGCCTTTTGGACGACGAGAAGGATATCCAAGCGTTTTTGACCGATATCTGCACGCCGCGCGAGATTTGCGATCTATCGCAGCGTCTGCAGGTCGCGCGTTACCTGGACGAGGGCGAGCCCTATGTCGAGGTTCAGGCGCGTACCGGCGCTTCGTCCACCACGGTGAGCCGTGTGTCCAAGGCGCTCAACGGCGAGTACGGTGGCTACCGCAAGATCCTCATCAAGCTGGAGGATGGCGAGTAGGCCGCGCCAAAACGGATTGTGTAAAACCGCTCCTTCGGGGGCGGTTTTTTTGATCCCTTGGGGACGGAGGAAAACGGATCATCGAGGGGGTCAGTCTAACCCGGTGATCCGTTTTCCTCCGTCCCCAAGGGATCAAATCTGTTGGCGTGGGGCAAATCTGTCCGCTTGGGCGGGTAGGATGGATGCATTGATTATTGCGAACAGTTTGAGCGGAGGACCATGCCTGTTCGAATCTATACCACCAATGCCGGCACGGATTTGAGCGATGCCGAGTCGGCGTTGCTTGCCGATCTTATTGCCCGCCACGGGCGTGCCGTGTTGCTGGCACCTACGTTTGCCGAGCTCGACCTGTGCCGTCATGATGCGGCGGAAGCCGGCGTTTCGCTGGGTATCGACTACAAGACGCCTACATCGTGGCTTCGCTCGCTTTGGGAGCTTTTGGGCGACGGGCGCGGTTTCGTCGACAACCTGCAGCGCCAGATGCTGTTTTCGGACATGGTCACGCGCCTCGATGATGCCGACCTGCAGCCGCTTTCGCGCAGCCAGGGCACGGTGCGTATGCTTGCGCGCATGGCCCGCGATGTGCTGCCGGGTGTGGCGGGGACGGGTGCCGAACGATGCCGTGGCGACAACTGCCAGCCGGAGCCAAAAAGCGATGCCGAGGCTCGTGTGTTCGAGCTTTTGCGTGCCTACGCGGGCGGTTTGGACCGTCGAGATATGGTCGAGCCCTGCGAGGCGGCTGACATTATGGCCGGTGCCCTGGCCGATAGCCTGCCGGCGTGCGCCCGCGCCGTATGCGTGCGCGGTATCACGTCGTTTACGCACGGTCTGCTCGAGCTGCTGTCTGCCGTGGCGAACAATGGGGGAGAGGTCGTCGTGCTGCTTGCCCGCGAGCAGGCGGCGATGCGCGAGGAGCTTGCCACGGCATTTGATGCCCGCGGTGTGCTGTTTGAGGTCGGGCCGCTGGGGGAGGGTGTCGGCGCGTCTGATGCCGCTTGCGGGACCGCCGCTCAGCCTGCCTTTATTGAGGTCGCCGGCCCCCATGCCCGCGCCCATGCTTATGCGGACGCCATCGATAAGTTGGTGAAATCGCACAAGGAGTCCAAGGCCGATAAAACTACTGCAACGCCCGCCGACCCCGTGCGCGTGCTCGTTGTTTCTGCTCGGGCACCCCAGCTGTTCGGTGAGCTCGCCTCTCGTCTGGCGGCTCGTCATATCGCTGCCGAGACGGTTGAGTTCACGGCGTTTTCCCAATCCATTGCGGGCAGGCAGTTTGCGGCGCTTGCCGGCCTGATTGAGCGCATGAAGGCCGCCGATGAGGGTATGGCGTCAAAGACCGAGTGGTGGCCCGCGCCGGAGCTTACCGACTGGATCTACAGTCCGCTTTCGGGCGCTGATGCCGTCAATGCCCGTACCTTCGATAAGAATATGCGTCTCTCGCGCAGCAAGACTATCGCGGGCGTTAAGAGCCTGCTGCAGAGCGTCCAGGGTCAGGTGAGGGGCGCGCGCAAGGCGGCGAGCGACGAGAACTGGTTTAAGAACGTGCCGTGTGTGGTTTCGGACGTGTTCCAGGCGCTGTGGCGTGACAAGCCCGTGACGGCGCTCAAGGCCATGCTTGCCGTTGCCGAGGCGTTGCCCGATCGTTCGCTGGGCAGCTTAGATGGCCAAGCCCGTCGCCAGGCGGAGGTGGCCCTGCTGCGCCACGCCATCGACATCCTTATGAATGGCGCCCGCGCGCTCGACGTGTCGCAGGCCGCGACCGTGCCCGTGCTCGATGGCATTCGCACCAAGGTGGACAAGCGTAGCACCGCCTACGATTACGAGACCTACGAGGTTGACCGTGCGCCACGTGCTCAGGTTCGTTTTGCTTCGCTTGCCGATGCGGCAGCTCTGCGCCCCGGCAGCTACGATGCCGTGCTGTTTGTCGATGTCGACCTGGACAGCTACCCGCTTTCGCACGAAGAGGGCCCGCTTGCCACGTTGACGGCCGAGCTGCGCCGCGACGGCGTGTCTTTGGAGCCCGCCGCTCTGCTGCGCGTGCGCTTTGGCCGTGCAATGCAGGCGGCGAGCGGTCCGGTCGCGCTCGCCCGCGTGACGCACGATCGCCAGGCACGCGAGTGCTACCCGGCAGCCGTATGGACCGAGCTGCGGACACATGCCGAGGCCGCTGGCGCTGCCAAGCCCACGCGCGTGGGCGAGGGCGATATCATCGCCGACTTTGATCCCGCGGCAGGCGAAGGTCTTAGGCGCGAGCGCGTGACCTGCGAAGCTCCCCAGCATCTGAGCGATGAAGCCATTCCGTATCTGGTCCTGCGCCGTCGAGATGGCGAGGGCGAGGATGCGCCGCTGGTGCCGCGCCTGACGTCTGCCTCGCAGATCGAGGCCTATTCGACCTGCCCGCTATGCTGGTTCGTCTCGTACCGCGTGAAGCCCCAGTCGATCGACGCCGGCTTTGGCAATATGGAGAAGGGCAACTTTGTCCACGACGTGCTGGAGCATCTGCACGCCCGTCTGCCCCAGGAGGGCATGGAGCGCGTGACGCCCGAGAACCTGCCGCGCGCTCAGGAGCTGCTGTGCGAGGTCTTTGACGAGACCTTGGCTGAGCATGCCTCCAAGCGTGGCAACGAGGGCCCGCTCGTGCCGCTCTCTCCGGTAGAGGAGCGCCAGGTGGCCGAGATCCTGCCGCAGCTGGAGGGTGTGCTTGCCTATGAAGCCGAGGCGCTGACTCCTTTTGCTCCACGCTACCTGGAGTTTGCCTTTAACGATCTTAACGTTGAGTATGCCGGCTGGCCGCTCGGCGGACGCATCGACCGCGTGGACGTGGACGCCGAGAACCGCGCCGTCGTGATCGACTACAAGCACCGCACGGGCGTTGAGGAGTTTAAACTCGCCGACCCTACGGTGCGCGACGAGGAATCGGGCACGGCGCCCATCGACGATCCGCGCTGGTTGCCGCCACATACCCAAACGCTCATCTACGCCCAGGCCATGCGCCGGGCGCTGGATCTGGACACCCGTGCGGCGCTCTACTTTTCGACCAAGGGCGGCAAGCCGGCGTTGCGCGGTGCCGCGAGCGCCGAGCTGCTCGAGGAAGAGCGCGACGACGGTCGCATCCCGGGCCTTAAGAAGGGCTTTCCGGGCGAGGGTGGCAGCATGGACTTCGATGCGCTGCTCGATCGCGTGGAGGCCGGCATCGCCGAGCGCCTGCGCGAACTCGAGGCGGGCAACGTTGCCGCCGTCGACCCGACGTCGGCTCAGGCCGCGCATGCGCGCTGTTCGTATAACCACGAAGGAACGTTTGTAAGGAGGGACGTGTAGACCATGGATCTTTCGACCTTGATGCCGCAACAGCTGCAGGTCGTCAAAACGCTCGACCGTCCGCTGTTTGTCTCGGCGGGCGCCGGTTCGGGCAAGACCTTTACCCTCACGCGCCGCATCGTCTACGCGCTCTCGCCCGAATCCGGTCCGTTCGTCGAGCATCTGGACCAGGTGCTCGCCATCACCTTTACCAAGGATGCCGCGGCCGAGATTCGCGACCGCGTGCGCCGTGCGCTTATCGACGAGGGCATGGACGAGGAAGCCCTGACCGTCGACGACGCGTGGATCTCGACCATTCACGGCATGTGCTCGCGTATCTTGCGCGCGCATGCGCTGGAGCTTGGTATTGACCCCGAGTTCACGGTGCTCACGGATACCGACGAGCTCATGGATCAGGCTGTTGAGCATGTGCTGGCCCGCGCGACGGCACCCGATGCCGCACCCGAGCTCGCCGCTTCGCTTAAAAGTCTCTACGCCTGGTATCCCATGGCGGGCGAGGGCGGTCCCTTTGGTGCCGGTACCACCATCAAGGGCCTGGTGCGCGAGCTGCTGGAGCTCTCGAGCCAGCTGCCGGGCGGTATGGACGACGTGTGCGTGGCGCGTGGGCAGGCCGACACCTCGGCGCTTGCCGATGCCTATCGTGCGGCGCTGGGCGCAAGCAAGGCCACGACCGAGAAAGCGCAGGTGGCACTCGACGCCATCGACGCGTTTGAGGCGAGCGGCAAAACCATGGAGGATGCGGCGCGACTCATGATGTCGTGCAGTATGCCTCGGGCGAGCAAGGCGTTTCCTAAGGAGCAGGTGGAGCTACTCAAGGCCGAGGCCGCCGATGCGTTTATCAATATCGTGCTTGCCTGCGGCGGCCCGGCGCTCGATGCGCTGGTGGGGCTTGCCCGTGCCGTAGAGGCGGAGTACCGTGCGCTCAAGGCCGACCAGTCCGCGCTCGATAACAATGACCTGCTGCGCATGGCGTACGAGGCGCTGCGCGACTACCCGGCTATTCGAGCTGCCTATGAGGGCCGCTTTAAGATGGTCATGATCGACGAGTTCCAAGATACCGACCAGATGCAGGTCGATCTGATTCGCTATTTGACGGGTGCGGGCGAGCGCGCGCTGTGCACGGTGGGCGATGCGCAGCAGTCGATCTATCGCTTCCGTGGTGCCGAGGTCGAGGTGTTTCGCCGCCAGGAGCGCAAGGTGGGTTCGACGACGGCGTCCGAGACGGTCACCACGTCCGATGCTCCCGCCGGCGAGCTCGTCAAACTCGTGCGCAACTTCCGCAGCCACGACGAGGTGCTGCGCTATGTGGCGCGCGTCTTTGACGGCGACACCGGTGGTTTGATGCAGGGGTTCTTGGATCTTGAACCGAGCGACAAACGCAAGGACATGCTCAAGGCAAAGGCTTCGCGCCGCCAGGCGCTGTTCGTTGCCGGCGGCAGTATGCAGGAGCGCACGCAGGCCAAGGCCCGTGCGATCGCCGAGCGATTCCATGCGCTTGCCGATGCCGGCCAGCCCCAGGGCGGCATGGTGCTGCTGCTGGGTCGCATGACCAATGCCGACGTCTACGCGCAGGCCTTCCGCGACCAAGGACTCGACTGCGTCATCGCAGGCGGCTCGGTCTTTGCCCAGGCGGCCGAGGTGCAGACGGTGCGTGCCCTGGTCTGCGCGCTCGCCAATCCGGCCGATACGGCCCAAGGCCTTATGCCGTTGCTGGCCTCGCCGATGTTTGCACTCGGCGCCCAGGAGTTCCTGGCGCTGGCGACCAAGCTCGACGAGCAGACGGGCGAGACGTCGCGCCGCAATATCGATGTGGGCATCATGAGCGATTCCGATGTGCCGGGTTTGCAGAACCTGCCGCTCGTGACGCGTGCCCGCGAGGTGCTGCGCTACGCGCTTCGTCGCGTGGGACGCGATTCGTTCGCCGCCATCGCGCGCGATGTGGTCAATGCCTCCGGCTGGTTCGTGCGTCTGGCGCAGCGCGGCCCCGAGGGCAAGGCCATTGCCGCCAACGTGCTCAAGGCGCTCGACGCCGTGGCCGAGGCAGAGGCCGAGCTCGGCAATTCTCCGCGCTCCATCGCGCTCGCCTTCGACCGCTTCTTGGCGGGCAAGGAGGCCCCGGGCGCCCTCAACGAGGAGGGCGACGGCGCGGTGCGCATCATGACCGTGCATGCGTCCAAGGGCCTGGAGTATCCGGTTGTAGCGGTTGCCGAGTGTTTTGGCGTGCGCAAATCGTCCGGTGCGGCACAGATGGGTCGCGTCGAGGGTGGGGCGCAAGTCGTGGCGCTGCCGGCTCGTTTCGATGGCGTTAAGCTTGCCGACGGGACCTTCGTGAAGGGCGATGACGTCAAAAAGCAGTTTGAACACGCGTTTAAGGGCAAGGGCACGTCGCTGTGGTTGCCGCCGGAGCTCATGGAGGACGTCTGCGCGACGGGCTCTCCCGCCGAGGCATTTGCCCGCCTGCGTAACGACGACCTGCAGCTTTCGCTCGAGGAGCGGGCTCGTCTGCTCTATGTCGCCATGACGCGAGCGCGCGAGTTGCTCATTCTGGCGATGGATGCCGGCGTGAGCCGCGGCAAGGTGATGGCGCCGACCTTCGATGTCGAGACGGATCTGACCTACGACGTGCTGCGCCGCATCCTGCCGACCGATAGTCTGGACATGCCGCAGCTCGATAGCGACCGTCTGGTGTTCGACAACTCCCAGCCGGGCGACTACGAGCTCATCTCGCTGGCGGACTTTACGTTTGGTGAGCAGGCGTTTGAGGCTAACGCTTCGCTGGATGCCGAGGGCAGGCTCGTTCGCGGCGATGTCGATGTCGCTGATAATGCTGCGCACTCAACTGTGCCCGGTCCTGCCGACCCCAAGCCCGATGCGTTTGAGCTCGTGTATCCCCAGGCAGTGGGCGTGCGCATGGGCATCTGTCCGTTCCCGGTGCGTGACTCGTATAGCTACTCGTCAATTGCCGTGGCGCTGCATGCCGAGTCCGAGGACCGTGCCGCCGAGGCGCTTGTTCCCATGGACGAGTCCGGCGATGATGCGGAGTCGGATGGCTCGGAGATGGCCGATGCGGACGTGGCTGCTGTCGAGCCCGCCGGCAACCCCATGGCGCTGGGCTCGGCCTTCCACGCCGCTTGCCAGTGGCTCATCGAGATGGGTGCCGATGCGCTGCCCGTTGAGCGTGCCGACGCCCTGGCTCGCTTGTGGCGCCTGACGCCGGAACAGCGCGAGCGCTTCGATGTCGCTCTGGATCGCTGGCTCAAGTCGTCGGTTCGTGCCGAGCTGCTCGCGTGGCCGTGCATCCGTGCCGAGGTGCCGTTCTTCTCGCTGGGCTGCGAGGACGAGGATATCGCCCGCTACGGCGCCTATGCCGAGGGCGCCATCGATGCCTTGGCAACCGACCCGGCGGATCCGTCGCGCGCACTGGTCATCGACTACAAGACGGGTGGCACGCCGGATGAGACGCCGGAGCAGCTGCTCGAGAAACACGCCTTGCAGGCGCGCGTTTACGCCGACGTTCTGCACAAGGCGGGCTTTGAGGTCGTGACCGTCAAGTTCGTTCGCGTGGAGCGGGCGAATCCAACCATCTTCGTCAATCCCGCCGAACCTCAAGTGGTCACCTACAACCTCTAGTCCTCAGATAACTTGCGGTGGAATACGGACTGTTTTGGTCAAAAAAGCCGCCAAACAGTCCGCATTTCACCGCAACTCAATAGGAGCCGTGTGGGTTTGGGCTAGGTTCGGGTGCCGTCCGCGCTGTGCGGTAGAATCGTAACCCTAAGATCACGAACCCGCATCGGAGCTCATCACATGGCATTCGTCCATCTGCACAACCACACTGTCTTCTCTATGCTCGACGGCGCAACCCGTATCCAGGATATGGTCAACCGTGCCGTTGAGCTGGGCATGCCCGCCGTGGCCATTACCGACCACGGCTACATGTATGGCGTGCCCGACCTGGCGCTAGCCTGCGACGCCGTCAACCACAACACGCCCGAGTACAAAACCTGGAGCCACGACAAGGCCTTCTTGGAAAAGGACCGCCGCGACGAGCTGGTGGAGCCCGATCCCGAGGAAAACCCGCGCGAGCATGCCCAGTATGTGAAGGACATGGCCATGTGGGACGAGAAGGGCAACATCGACGAGCTCAAGCCGCCCCTGGTCATCAAGCCCATCTTTGGCTGCGAGGTCTACTTTACGCCGGACGAGACCCTTGCCCGCGACCACAAGCCCGAGCTCTACCACATGATCCTTCTGGCCAAGGACCAGGAGGGCTACGTCAACCTGATGCAGACGGTCTCCGAGGCCGCCGTGCAGGGCTTTTACTACAAGCCGCGCGTGACGCTCGACAACCTGCGCCGCCACGCCAAGGGCATGATCTGCACCAGCGCCTGCATCGCGGGCATCATCCCCAAGTACATCGACCGCGGTGACATGGAGGGCGCCATCAAGTGGGCCGAGACCTTCCGCGACACCTTCGATCCCGGCGACTTTTATATCGAGATTCAGGAACACGGCATTACCACCGACAACGGCCTGACCGACGAGCAGATGGACCGCACGCTCATCGATATTGCCAAGCAAGTGGGCGTCAAGGTCATCGCCACCAACGACTTCCACTACCTGCGCCGCGAGGACGCGCCCGTGCAGGACGTCATCATGTGCATCGGCATGAACGCCAAGGTCGACGACCCCAACCGCATGCGCATGACCGGCTCGGAGTTTTACATGAAGACCGAGGAGGAGATGCGGGCGATGTTCCCGTATTGCCCCGAGGCCTGCGACAACACGCTCGAGATCGCCGACAAGTGCTACGTCGAGCTGGACTGGGACTCCATCATCCTGCCGCGCTTCCCACTGCTCGATCCCGGCGAGACGCACGAGAGCCAGTTCCGCCGCGAGTGCGAGAAGGGCCTGCGCCAGCACTATGGTGACGACTGGGCCACGCGCGAGATCGGTGGCGTCAACATCAAAGAGCGCTTTGAGTACGAATACAAGGTCATTTGCGACAAGGGCTTTGCCGCCTACTTTTTGATCGTCGCCGAGTACGTGCAATGGGCCAAGGACAACGGCATCGGCGTCGGCCCCGGCCGTGGCTCGGCCGCCGGCGCTATCGTCGCCTACGCCATGAACATCACCGCGTTCGACCCGCTCGAGAACGGCCTGATGTTCGAGAGGTTCCTGTCCCCGCAGCGTACCGAGATGCCCGATATCGATATGGACTTCGACGATGAGCGGCGCCTCGAGGTCGTGGAGCACGTTCGCCAGCTTTACGGCCCCGAGAAGGTCACCCACGTTATCACCTACTCGACCATCAAGGCCAAGCAGGCCATCAACGATGCCGCGCGCGTTCTGGACTACCCGGTCTACATGGGCCAGCGCCTGTCCAAGATGGTCTCGAGCGACCCCAAGGTCAAGCTCAAGCAGGTACTCGAAAAACAACCCGGCAAAGAGGATCTGTTTAACCCCGACTTTGCCGAGGCCTATAAAAAGGATGACGACGCCCGCCGCATCATCGACACGGCGCTCTCGATTGAGGGTCTCACCCGTGGCGAGGGCGTGCACGCGTGCGCCGTTCTGATCTGCCGCGACCCCGTCAACGAGCACGTGCCCACCAAGCTCGACACCAAGGGCGGCGTCGAGATTACCCAGTACGAGGGCCATACCGTTGCCGACATGGGCCTGCTCAAGATGGACTTCCTGGGCCTGCGCACGCTGACGGTTATCTCCAAGGCCAAGGCAAATATCAAGAAGAACTTCGGCATCGACATCAAAGAGGAAGAGATTCCCTTTGACGACCCCGAGATCTTTAAGCTCATGGGCTCCGGTCACACCGCCGGCGTCTTCCAGGTCGAGTCCGCCGGCATGACGGCCACGATCAAGAACATGAAGCCTACCGAGTACAAGCACGTCGTGGCATTGATCGCTCTATACCGCCCGGGCCCGCTGGGCGCCGGCATGGTCTCGTCTTACATCAACCGTATGAACGGCAAGGAGCCGGCCGTCTCCTACGACGACCGTCTGGACGACATCCTGGGCGAAACCTACGGCACCATGGTCTACCAGGAGCAGGTTATGCTCATCTCCGTCGAGATGTGCGGCTTCTCCAAGGGCGAATCGGACTCGCGTATCCGTAAACCCGTGGCTAAGAAGAAGATCAAGCTGCTCACGTCGACGGTGCTCCACTGGGAGGATGGCTCGGACGAGACCACCTACGACCACTGGATGAACGGCGCTATCAAGAACAACTACACGCGCGAGGTCGCCCAGAAGATTTGGGACGATGTTCTCGAGTTCGCATCTTACGCTTTTAACAAGTCGCACTCCGCCGGCTACGCCATCCTGGTTATGCAGACGGCGTGGCTCAAGGCGCACTATCCGCACGAGTACATGGCGGCCGTTCTGACGTCCTATACGGGCAAGACCGACAAGATCGTGCACTACGTCTCGGCGTGCCGTCACGACGGCATCCCCGTGCTGTCGCCAGATGTCAACGAGTCCGGTACCGAGTTCACGGCTACCAAGGAGGGCGTGCGCTTTGGTTTGGCCGGCATCCGCGGCGTGGGCACCGGCGTGGCGCAGGCGATTATCGCCGAGCGCGAGGCGGGCGGCCCGTTTAAGACGCTGCACGACTTTGTCGAGCGCGTGGACTCGAGCCAGGCCAATCGTCGCGTGATTGAATCGCTCATCAAGGCAGGCGCCTTCGACTCCACGGGGTATCCGCGCCGCCAGATGATGCACTTTGTGGATAAGAACAACCCCGAGAACATCATCGATGCCGCCGTGAAGCGCCAAAAGGATCGTGCGAGCGGCCAGACGTCCTTCTTCGACATGTTCGGCGATGTCGAGGGCTCGGGCTTTGAGGTGAGCGTGCCCGATCCGGATGGCCAGGAGTGGGACCGCCACCTTAAGCTGAGCCAGGAGAAGGAGGTTCTGGGCATCTATGTCTCGGACCACCCGCTGCGTCCGTTTGAGTATGCACTCAGCAAAGCGCGCGACTTCTCGTTCTCGCAGATCGACACCGGCTACGAGGTGCAAAACCCCACGGGCGGTACCATCAACCAGGAGATTCCCGAGGGCAAGGCACTGTGGTGGGCCGGCATGGTCTCGAGCGTGTCCAAGCGCGTGACCAAAAACGGCGACCCCATGGGCATTGTGCAGCTCGAGGACATGGAAGGCGAGGCCACGGTCGTGGTGTTCCCCAAGACCTACAAGGAGGCCGAGGGGTACCTGTACGGCGAGGTCGATCCCGAGACCGGTGCGCAGCTGTCCGATGCGTTTGTGCGCATTAAGGGCAAGCTCGAGCGCTCGGACCGCGGCGATCAGATCATCGCGCAGGAGATTGTGCCGCTGGAGCTTAATGAGGAGAACAACAAGCCCAAGGTGTTTGAGGTCATGGTGCCCAACAGCCGCTTTAGCCAGGGCAATATGGCGCGTCTTGCCACGGTGCTTACCGCCAACCCGGGCGGCGACCGCGTGGAGATCTTTATCGAGCAGGTGGACGGGCGCGTGCTGCGTGCCGAGGTACCGGCCAAGGTCAACGCACGCTCGATTCCGCTGCTGGCCGAGGCCAAGGCCATTGTGGGTAACCAGGGCCGCGTGACGGTGATCTAAGCTACCCCGGGTGAGATTGGAGGAAGTGATGGCGCAGGGGACGTTTGTGCAGGCGCTTCGCAAAGAGGCGGCGTTGAGCGGCACCTTTATGAAGGGGCGTTCGCTCATGCTCAACGGCGCCGTGCTGTCGATCGAGGACAGCGGCTCGCGCTTCTCCAAAAACGTGACGGTTGAGGGCTCGGTGCGCGGCTCGCGCGGCGACCTGTACAAGACGCACGTGGCGCTCGACATGGACGAGCACGAGGTGATCGACTACGACTGCGATTGTCCCGCCGCCTATCGTTACCCCGGTATGTGTAAGCACGCTATTGCCACGGCGCTGGCGTATTTGGATGCCAGCGGCGCCGAGCCCGTCGAAGGTTTGCGCACGCCGGTTCGCACGTTTACGGCGCAGCCGAAACAGCCCGCGCGTGCCGCGTCCGCCGCGCCGGCCGTCAACCCCAACTTTCCCTTCCCGGCGCCCGTCCCCACGAGCCCGAGCCTTGTGGCGGCGCTTTCCGATCTTTCGGACGCGCGCATGGATGAGCTGGCGAGCATGCGCCGCAAGCTTGCCGGTGCCGTTGATCCCGACGCCCCCAAAGCGGCGTTGGAGCCCTCGTTGGTGCCGTACTACAATCCGCTGTTCGCTGACCGCTTTAGCTGGGCGCTCGAGTTCCGCATTCGCTGTGGATCGGTCTCCTACGTGGTCAAGGACATCGACGGCATGGCCGATGCCTACGTGCGCGGCGGCACGTTCTCCTATGGCAAGAAGCTCACGTTTGTCCATTCACCTGAGGCCTTTGACGAAACATCGGCAAAGCTGCTCAACCTTGTTGCGACGACAGTTGCCTATCTCGATGACATCACAAGCTCGCGTTCGGCGTCGTACGACTTTGCCCGCAGTGGTTTTGTTGCCGAGCGTCAGTTGCCGCTGTCCGAGCATAGCATCGTATATGTGCTGGACCTGCTGCGCGGCCAGACCATCTCCTTTGAGCCCGCCTGGTCGCGGGGGATGACGACGCATCGCACCTACGACGTGGCGGTTGAGCTGTCTCCGCAAGGGGAGGACGAGGCATCCGCTAAGCGCCCACCGCTGCTTGCCGCCAAAATCGCGCCGGCGGCTGGTGGTAGCTATGACCTGCGCCTGCCCGCCGATATGTACTGCTTTGCGTCGGGCGATGCCGCCTACTTGGTTGACACGCGCCGCGCGCGCCGTACCGACGCTGCATTTGCTCAGCATGCCGCACCTTTTTTGTCGCGCTTGCTGCCGTGCCGCACGCCCGCCCATATTGCCGCCGAGCAGGTGGGTGAGTTCTGCCGTATGGCGCTGCCCATTTTGCGCGACTACACCGACCTCACCGCGCCCGCCGCGCTCGATACCGTGGCACCCGAGCCGAGCTTTGCTATGGCGATCGGTGTCGACGATGGGCTCGTGACCTGCAAAATTACGGTTACCTACGGCGATTGGTCGGCGGATCTCTTTAGCCTGGGCGCTCCGGGCAGCCCCTTCGAAGAGCAGCGCCCCGGTGTGCCGCCCCGCGACGAGGTGGCGGAGTTTCGCGTTATGGATACGGCGGCCCTGTACTTCGATTTCTACGAGCGCGGTCTGGCGTTTGAGGAGCGCGATGACGCCCGCTTGTTCTGCCTGCTGACCGAGGGCCTGTCTGCCCTGTCCGAACTGGGTGAGATCATGCTCAGCGACCGTCTGCGCCAGATCTCGGTCCGCCCCGCGCCCAAGCTCTCGGTTCGTGCGACCGTTAAGAGCAATCTGCTCGATGTCGAGCTGGGCGCGAGCGGGCTTTCGGCCGCGGACCTTGCCGTCTATCTCGATTCGTACAAGCGCCATCAAACGTTTGCGCGCCTTACGTCCGGCGACATCATTCGCCTGGACGAGGGGGCGCGCGCCGCGTTTGGCCTTGCCGAGGACCTGGGTGTCGATGCCGTCGACCTGCTCGACGGCGTGTCGCTTCCCGCGTCGAGCACCCTGTTCGTCGACAGCATGCTCGCACGCACGCCGGCGCTCGAGGCCGATCGCGACGCTGCGTTCCGCCGTACCGTCGAGCGCCTGGACACGCTCGGCAAGATGGACTTTACGGTGCCGGCATCGCTCAAGGCAACGATGCGCGGCTACCAGGTCGACGGATACCAGTGGCTCGGCTCGCTCGAACACCTGGGCCTTGGCGGCATCTTGGCCGACGACATGGGCCTGGGCAAAACGCTCCAGATGATTGCGCATATTCTGGCGCGCGTGGAGGCGGGGGACACCAAGCCCACGCTCGTGGTATGCCCGGCCTCACTCGTGTACAACTGGACTGCCGAGCTGGAGCGCTTTGCCCCGTCGCTCGATGTGTGCGCCATTGTGGGCGCCAAGGCTCAACGCCGCGTGCAGATCGCCGGCGTGGCCGAGCATAGCGTGGTCGTGACGTCGTATGACCTTATGCGGCGCGATATCGACGAGTACGTCGAGCGGGATTTTGCCCGCGTGGTGCTCGATGAGGCACAGTACATTAAAAATCCGCTCACGCAGGTGGCGCGCGCCGCCAAGCGCCTGCCTGCCGGCGTGCGCTTTGCCCTGACGGGCACGCCCATCGAAAACCGCCTGTCCGAGCTCTGGAGCATCTTCGACTTTTTGATGCCGGGCCTTTTGGGGACGCGCGAGTCGTTTGCCAAGCGCTTTGAGAGCCCCGTCGAGCATGCCGAGGGCGATAGCGCCGCTCGCCTGCAGGCGCTCGTGTCGCCGTTTGTGCTGCGCCGTGTTAAGGAAGACGTGGTGGCCGACCTGCCCGAGAAGATCGAAGACACCGTCATGGCGCAGCTTACCGGCGAGCAGCGCAAGCTCTACCTGGCCAACCAGGACCGCATCGCCCAGCAGGTGCAGCACCGCGAGGCTGGGGAGTTTAAGAAGGACAAACTCAAGGTGCTCGCCGAGCTCACCAAGCTGCGCCAGATCTGCTGCGACCCGCGTCTACACTACGAGGATTACAAGGCGGGGAGCGCCAAGCTCGATACGTGCATGGAGCTCGTGCACGGCGCACTCGACGGCGGGCATCGCATCCTGTTGTTCAGCCAGTTTACGGGTATGCTCGATATCATCGGTAAGCGCTTGGCCAAGGAGGACATCGCCTTCCTTAAGCTCACGGGCGCTTCGTCTAAGGAGAGCCGCGCCAAGATGGTCGCGCAGTTCCAAGCGGGCGAGGTTCCGGTCTTTTTGATTTCGCTCAAGGCGGGCGGCGTGGGCCTTAACCTGACGGCGGCCGACGTGGTCATCCACTACGACCCGTGGTGGAACGTGGCGGCGCAGGACCAGGCGACCGATCGCGCGCACCGTATTGGCCAGCAACATACCGTGACCGTGTACAAGCTCATCGCCAAGGACACGATCGAGGAGCGCATTATGCAGATGCAGGAGTCCAAGCGCGACCTGGTCAACAGCGTGCTCGGCGGCGACGGCATCTCGTCGGCGCTGTTTACCCGCGAAGATGTTCTGGCGCTGCTGGGCGGCGACGGGCGCTAACCCGCTCGGGTGGGGCCGCCAGGGCGGATAGCGCACGCTGCCCCATCGTCCCCGCCCGTTATGTGTTCATTTGCAATGCCGTGGATGGTTTGTCTGCCTTTGGGCATAAGAACCATCAAGAACATTGGCACGTCAGCAAAGGAGAACATCATGGCGAAATTCTTTAAGGACCCCGACGGTAAGCTCATTGCCGCCTTTGGCAACGACGTTGCAACCCCTGCCGGTTGCACGGAACTGACCGCAAACACTGAGGACGCGGCGCACGAGAAGCACGTGCCTGTTGTCGAGACCGAGCGCGACGGTCACGTGATTCGCGCACGCGTTGGCTCGGTCGAGCACCCCAGCCTGCCCGAGCACTATATTGAGTGGATCGCCCTTGAGGCCGAGGGCCGCTTAGAGGTCCATTACCTTGAGCCCGGCATGAAGCCCGCGACGTTTTTTGCCGGCGGTTCCAAGACCGGTACCGTCTATGCCTACTGCAACCTGCACGGGCTGTGGTCCGCGACGTTCTAGGAGCGCGCCCCCGCTCGGGGTATCATAGCTAGCATATGCACATGCGAGCGCCGACTGCATCATGCGGCCGGCGCTTTTACTACGATTTCGATGGTTTACGACGGAAAGGGCTGAGCCATGAAGCTCGCGCTTGCACAGATCGATATGCGCCTGGGTGATATTGAGGGCATTTGCGGCCGCATCGAGGACCAGGCTCGTCTGGCCCACGAGCGCGGGGCGCGCGTGCTGTGCGTTCCGGCTCCGCTCTTTATGGGCGCCATGCCCGGTGGCCTGGTGGGCGCTGCCGACTTTGAGCACGACATGCTTGCCGGCTTGACTGGTGTCGCCGAGCGCATCCAGGAGCTTGACATGATCTGCATCGTGCCCGCGGCGGTTTCGTTTGAGGGCCAGCCGCTACTCGACTACATGATGCTCAAGGACGGTCATGTGGTGCCGGCGCGTTCGAGCATTGCCCTGCAGCGTGGCGAGAACAACGACACGCGTTGGGCGCCGCCGGTGTTCGACGTGGACGGCGTGCGCATCGCCGTGATTTTTGACTTGGACCGCGAACTCGAGATGTTGCCGACCGGTGTTGACCTCATTGCGTATTTCCAATTCAATGCGTTTGACATGACCGACCGCGAGACTGCTGCCATTGCCGCCGTTCGCAGCGGCGCCTACCGCAAGATCGCATCCAAGCGCAGCGTGTGGTTTGCCTGCATGGCGCCGGTCGGTGCCTATGACGAGTCGGTGTATACCGGCGGTTCGTTTGTGCTCGACGACTGCGGTCGCGTGGTGGCCCAGGCGCCGTGTTTTGAGGAGAGCCTGCTGGTTCAGGAGATTCAGCGCGGCGTGATGCTCGATGCCCTGGAAGATCACGAACTGCCCGAGTTCCGTTCCGAGGAGTGGCTGTGGCAGGCGCTGGTGCTTGCCGTGCGCGACAACGCCCGGGCCCACGGTGCGTCGCGCGCCGTGGTGGCACTCGAGGGCGACTTGCCGTCGTCCCTGCTGGCGGCGCTGGCCGTCGACGCTCTGGGCCCACGTAATGTGATTGGCCTGGTGCTGGGGCGCAACCGCATCTTTACGCCGGCGCAGGAGGAGGCCGAGGCTGCTCGCTGTGCCGCCGTTCGCGCCATTGCCGAGCACCTGCATATTCGCACGGTTGAGCGCGATGCGCCGGATGCCGCGCGCGTGCTCGACCGCGATGTGTCGGCGGGCGACGCCGAGCGCCTGCGCTCTCGCACGCTGGGCCTCATGCTGGAGGATACGGCGCTCGAGCTGGGTGCGATGGCGTTGAGTCCGCTGTCCAAAACCGAGTACGCGCTGGCGGCGCCGGCGCTTTGCGGCGGCTACCAGGGCGATTACGCGCCCTTTGGCGATGTGTACCTGTCGACGCTTGAGTTTGTGGCGCGTGTGCGCAACCGCGCGTCTGCCGTGGTGCCCCAAGAGCTTGTGACGCTCAACGCGGTGGAAGATTGTATGGAGCGCGTGCTGGCGCAGGCGCTCTCGACGCTCGACGGTCCGGTCGATATGCTCGACCGCGCGGCACAGCTGCTCGGCGGGGTCGAGCCGGGTGAGATCGATGGCGCGCTTGAGGCGCACGTGGACCGCAATCGATCTTTCGACGACATCCCGATGGCCGCTGGCAAGCCTGAGGCCTGCTCGCTGCTGCTGATGCTCGTTCGACAGGGTGAGGCTGCCCGCCGCATGTTGCCGACGGCGCCGATCGTTTCGTCCCGTTCGTTTGCCGAGCGCGCTTGGCCGTACATGCTTGCGTGGTCCGATCTGGGGCTCAACGGCAAGGAGCGCATGACGGTTGATTCGCTGGCACGCGCTGAGGTGCGACGCTTTGCCGACGACGATACGAGTGACCGTATGCGCGGCGAGATGATGGGCTTATTAGGCGAGCTGTTGGGTATTTCGCCCGAGCAGATGGAAGAGCTGCGCTCCGAGGACGGTCAGCGTCGTCTGCATGAGGGCATGAAGCGGTTTGAGGGCGAGGTCCAGGACGCCATCGAAAAAATGATGGGCGGCCAGGGCGGACCGCAGAGTGGGCCCCAGGGAGGTCCGATGCCGCATCCGCCGGTTGATCCCCGACAGTTTCCGTTCTTCAGCCAAAACTAACTATGGGATGGGATTCGCTTCCAACCCCGATACTTCAACTAAGCTTCTTGGCCCCGTTGTGTTATTCTAGAACAGACGTTCGTGAATGATGCGCGGGGCCTTGCCTTGCGCTGTGCTTGTGGCGAGGGGAGGTCGGCTTGGTTATCTTGGGTATCGACCCCGGTTTGGCCCATACGGGCTGGGGGATTATCGAGGAACGACGTGGCGAGGTTCGTTGCCGTGCCTACGGTTGTATCGAGACCAGCGCGGGCAGCCCGCTCGCGGTGCGCCTGTCGCATATCGCCCACGACCTCAAGGGCGTCGTCGAACGCTACCGTCCCGATACCGCGGCTATCGAGAGCATCTACTTTGGCGCTAACGTCCGCTCGGCCATCCCCACGGCGCATGCCCGCGGTGCCGCGCTCGTGGCGCTTTCGGAATGCGCGCTCGAGATTGGCGAATACACGCCCATGCAGATTAAGCAGGCCGTGGTGGGCACGGGTGCCGCAGACAAGCGGCAGGTTGCCTACATGGTGCGCACGCTCACGCAGCTCGATCACGACCCTCACCCAGACCATGCCGCCGATGCCCTAGCTTGCGCCATCTGTCACGTTAACCTAAGCCGCACCCGGGCGCTTACCGGCGGCGAGTTCTATCAACAGAGAGGAACCGGATACTGATGATCTCCCAGCTCCATGGAACGCTTATCGAGGCCACGATGAGCTCGGCCGTCGTCGATGTGTCGGGCGTGGGCTTTGAGCTCGGTATTTCGGGCAGCACTGCCGCCACGCTGCCTACGCCCGGCGGTGAGGTTCGCCTCTATACCCGCATGCAGGTGCGCGAGGACGCCATGACGCTTTTTGGCTTTGCTTCCAAGGACGAGCGCACGATGTTCGATCGGCTCGTTTCTGTCTCGGGCGTCGGTCCACGCCTGGCGCTTGCCGTGCTTTCCACCTATACCGTGGGACAGCTGTATTCCCTGGTAATGGCCGAGGATGACAAGGGCATGGCCAAGGTGCCCGGTGTGGGCAAAAAGACCGCCCAACGCCTCATCTTGGAGCTCAAGAGTACCTTTGCCAAGGACAAGGGCTTTGTTCCGGTCGACGTAATTCCCGGTCAGGTTGCGATGCCGGTTCCCGCCGCCGCTCCCTCGGCGATCGATGACGCCCGCGCGGCGCTCCTTTCCATGGGCTTTAGCCCTCAGGAGACCGAGGTTGCCCTGAGCGGGTATGATGGGCAGGATATGCGTGTCGAGGATCTGCTCGGCGCGGCGCTTAAGCGACTCGGAATGGATGCGTGATGTGGGAAGCCGATGACTCTCAGGACCTGTGGGCGACGCCCGGCAACTCGCCGGCGGCATCCATGGCGCACGGTGAGCGCATGGTGGGCTCGGAGCTGACGCCCGAAGACCTCGATGTCGACCGTACCCTGCGTCCCCAGCGCCTGGACGACTACTGCGGTCAGGAGCATATCAAGCAGAGCCTTCGCGTGCTGATCGAGGCGGCGCAGAGCCGTGGCGAGACGCTCGACCACGTGATCTTCTCGGGTCCTCCGGGCCTGGGCAAGACCACGCTGGCTACCGTTATCGCCAACGAGCTGGGCGCTCAGATCAAGACGACGAGTGGCCCGGCCATTGCGCGTACCGGCGACCTCGCGGCTATCCTGACTAACTTGCAGCCGGGTGACGTACTGTTTATCGACGAGATCCACCGACTCAACCGTTCGGTCGAGGAAGTTCTGTATCCCGCGATGGAGGACTTTGCGCTCGATATCGTTATCGGTAAGGGTCCGGCGGCGCGCTCGATTCGCCTGGATATCCCTAAGTTCACGCTGGTGGCGGCAACGACTCGCTCGGGTATGCTCACGGGCCCGCTGCGCGACCGCTTTGGCATTTCGTATCGCCTGGATTACTACACGGTCGAGGAGCTTGCCCAGATCGTGACCCGCTCGGCGACCATCTTGGGCGTGACGATAGACCATCCGAGTGCGCTCGAGATCGGCTCGCGTTCGCGTGGCACGCCGCGCCTGGCCAACCGTCTGCTCAAACGCGTGCGCGACTATGCGCAGGTGCGCGGCAACGGTCCTATTGAGCTTGATATTTGCCGTCAGGCACTCGAGTTCTTCGAGATTGATGAGCTTGGTCTGGACTGGATGGATATTCGCATCTTGGAGACGCTCGCCAAGACGTTCTCCGGCCGTGCCGTGGGCCTGACGACCCTTGCCAGCGCGGTGGGCGAGGACCCGGGTACGCTCGAGGATGTCTATGAGCCCTATCTGCTGCAGTGCGGCTTGATGATTCGCACGCCCCGGGGCCGTCAGGCAACGCTTCGCACCTTTGAGCATTTGGGTATCGAGCCAGCCGTTTAGAGTCGGGTTTGTTTTGGCTAGTCTGTAGGCTATCGCTGAGCATTGGATAAACATATCGCCATTCATCGGTTACGGGTGTTTTACTATTGCGCGCCCGTGCTATGCTGAATTGGTCTTTTTCTCATCCGGTAACGAAAGGACCGCCCATGCCTACTGACATCGAAATCGCACGTTCCGTCACGCCGCTGCCCATTACCGAGGTGGCTAAGAACGCCGGCGTCGACGTAAAGCACCTGATTCCGTACGGCTTCGACAAGGCTAAGGTCGACTATTCGCTGCTCAACGAGCCGACCGATCACCAGGCCAAGCTCGTCCTCGTGACCGCCATCAACCCCACGCCCGCTGGCGAGGGCAAGACCACCACGACCATCGGTCTGGCCGATGGCCTGCGCCGTCGCGGTGTCAAGAGCGCTGTGGCCCTGCGCGAGCCCTCGCTCGGCCCCGTCTTTGGCGTCAAGGGCGGCGCCGCCGGCGGCGGTTGGGCCCAGGTCATCCCCATGGAAGACATCAACCTGCACTTTACCGGCGACTTCCACGCTATCGGTGCCGCCAATAACCTGCTGGCCGCCATGCTCGACAACCATATTCAGCAGGGCAACCAGCTCGGTATCGACGTCAAGCGCATCACCTGGAAGCGCGTCGTCGACATGAACGACCGCCAGCTGCGCCATGTTATCGACGGCATCGGCGGCAAGGCTCAGGGCGTGCCGCGCGAGGACGGCTTCGATATCACCGTTGCCTCCGAGGTCATGGCGATCCTGTGCTTATCCACGAGCATCAACGACCTCAAGGAGCGCCTGGGCGAGATTGTCGTCGGCTACAGCTATGCCGGCGAGCCCGTCCGCGCCCGCGACCTTAAGGCTCAGGGCGCCATGGCCGCGCTGCTTAAGGATGCGCTCAAGCCCAATTTGGTGCAGACGCTCGAGGGCACGCCCGCATTTGTCCACGGCGGTCCCTTCGCCAATATCGCCCACGGCTGCAACTCCATCATGGCCACGCGTATGGCCATGCGCTTTGGTGATGTCGCCATTACCGAGGCAGGCTTTGGCGCCGATCTGGGTGCCGAGAAGTTCCTCGACATCAAGTGTCGCATGACGGGCGTTCGTCCCAGCGCCGTCGTGATTGTCGCCACCGCCCGTGCGCTTAAGTACAACGGCGGTGTTGCCAAGGCCGACCTTAACGACGAGAACCTCGAGGCCCTCAAGGCCGGTATGCCCAACCTGCTGCGCCACGTCGACAACATTCAGAATGTCTACGGTCTGCCCTGCGTGGTCGCCATCAACCGCTTCCCGACGGACACTGAGGCCGAACTCGAGCTCATCGAGTCCGAGTGCCAGAAGCTCGGCGTTAACGTTAAGCTTTCCGAGGTCTGGGCCAAGGGCGGCGAGGGTGCGCTCGACCTGGCCGATGAGGTCATGCGCCTGATTGAGCAGCCGAGCGAGTTCAAGTTTGCCTACGAGGACGGCGCCGATGTTGCTGATGCCCTCGAGGCCGTCGCCACCAAGGTCTACCGCGCCGACGGCGTTGACTTTACGCCGGCTGCCAAGCGTCAGCTCGCCGAGCTGCGCGAGAACGGCTTTGGCAACCTGCCGGTGTGCGTCGCCAAGACCCAGTACAGCTTTAGCGACAACGCCAAGGCGCTGGGCGCCCCCGAGGGCTTCCGCATCACCGTGCGCGAGCTCAAGGTTTCCGCCGGTGCCCACTTTGTGGTCGCGCTGACTGGCAGCGTCCTGACCATGCCGGGCCTGCCCAAGGTCCCCGCGGCCGAGAACATCGACGTCGACAACGACGGCAACATCACCGGCCTGTTCTAAGCCTGCTGCTTATAGCCGCTTGCCCGCCCCGTCGTGCCCCAAGGCCCGGCGGGGCTTTTTGATCCTTAGGCACGCGCATGTCTTGTAGATACCGACGGCCTTTGCCCATCATAGGCTTTTGCGCGGGTAGAATGCATGGATAACTTGATGCTTACAGGCGACGGAAAGGAAACGTTGCATGGACCAGGACAAGACGACTGTGATGGGCGGATATGGCTCCGCACAGGCTGGCGGCAGCGCCGATGCGACCCGCGTTGTGTCGAACCCCGGCAATGCTGCCCCCGATGCGACGCAGGCGTCCGCCGAACCCACACGAGTTATGGGCTATAGCGATACACCGCGGGATCCGTTTGATTATGCACCGCAGGACCCGTATGGCAATGCAACGCCGGACCCGTATGGCAATGCGGCGGCAGGCGCTTATAATAACCTGCCGCAAAATCCCATTCCGCAGCCTCAGCAGACGACGTATATGCCGCGCACGGCACAGTCCCAGCCTCGTTATGAGTCGCGCGATCCGTATGCGCGCCAGCCTTATCGTGAGTACCCCAAGTCGATTCCGCAGTATGGTGAGGACGAGGAAGAGGCGCCGTCGCGTTCGTCGAGTGTGATCAAGAAGATCCTCATTGTGCTGGCGATCTTCTTTGCCCTCTCGATTGTGTTTGCCATCGTGTCGGGCATGCTCAACAAGCGGGGGAGCTCAACGGCCGATACCACTGCCGAGCAAACCGAGTCCGCCTCGTCTAGCACCGTCGATCTGAGCGATATCCCGGGGCAGTACTGGTCCAACGCCAAGAAGCTCCTCAAGTCGCGCGGCGCCGATCTTTCGAATGCTGTGATTCTGACTGACGACGGCTCGACGCCTGTTGTCGATGCCAACTGGGTCGTCACATCTGCCTACTACAACGCTGACGGCAACCTGGAGGTCCAGCTTACGCGCAAGGACGGCTCGTCGGGCAATGCGTCCGGCGATCAAGGCACCACGGACAGCTCGAGCTCCAACACGCTGGAGGACCTGAGCAATAAGGCGCAGGAATTGGGAGACAAGGCGCAAGAGCTGGGCGATACGGCACAAAACCTGGGCGATACCGCGCAGAACTTGGGAGACATGGCGACGGATGCCTGGAACGCCCTACAAAACGGCATTTCGGGCGCACAGGGAAACTAGCGGCCGAGCGGCTAGAGCCTTAGCGGTGCAAACAAAAACGGGACGCAGGATCGCGTGACCGGGCGCATAGGCGCGCTGGTCGGCGGTCCTGCGTCCCGTTTTGCTGTCGATTACAGCTGCTCTGCCGGACGCTCGGGCGAGCTAAAGCCGGAGTCAAACGTGACGACGCATGATGCATCGGGCCTGCGCTCGTGCACGATGCGCGTGACGAGCTCCAGCAGCTCCTCGTCGGATATGTCAAAGCCGTCGGGACGCACCAGGTCAAACGAAACAAAGCCGTCGTGCTCGTGCAAGTCGTGGACGGAAAGCGCGGGGTCGATCTGCGCTACGCCGCGCTTGACCCAGCCGCGCAAGTCATCGCCGGTTGTTGCAATGGGGTCGCAGTGCAACGTGATGGCGATGCCCATCTGGCGTTTGATATCGTGTTCGATGGTGTCCAGAATCTCGTGGTGCTCAAAGGCATCGCCCTCGCCGGGCATTTCCACGTGTGCACTGGCAAACTGGCGGCCGGGGCCGTAGTCGTGCACCATGAGGTCATGAGTGCCCAGGACCTGGGGGTACGACATGATCCTGTCGCGGATTTCCTGGACGAGTTTGGGGTCGGGCGCTTGTCCCAGCAGCGGGCTGATGGCGTCGCGCACCAGGCCCATGCCGCTGATGCAAATGAAGATGCCCACGCCCAGGCCCGCCCAGCCATCGAGGTCAAAGCCGGTCGTTTGCGAAATGAGCGCCGCCGCCAAGACCGAGCCCGAGGCGATGACATCGTTTTTGGAATCCTGCGCCGTGGCGATGAGCGTCTCCGAGTCGATGCGATTGCCCAGCGTGCGGTTGAACGCCGCCATCCAGAACTTGACGAGCATGGATGTAGCCAGTGCCGCAAGGGAAACGAGTGTGTAAGCGGTGGGGGAGGGCTTGATGATCTTGGTAACGGACTCGAGCACCAGGTTGATGCCGACGGCACAAACGAGGACGGCGACAACCAGACCGGCGAGGTATTCGTAGCGGCCGTGGCCATAGGGGTGGTCTTCGTCTGCCGGGCGGCTGGCAAGTCGGAATCCGAGCAGGCTCACGATGTTGCTCGACGCATCGGAGAGATTGTTGAAGGCGTCGGCGATGAGCGAGACGGAGCCGGCGAGTAGGCCCGCGATGCCCTTGGCCAGACACAGGGTAATGTTGAGGCCAATGCAAATGAGGCTTGCGGCAAAGCCCGCGTTGGTACGGCGAGTCGTATCGACCGGCTCGCCCTCGCTGCCGGGAACAAGCGTATGTACCAGCCGATTTACAAATAGCATGGCGATCGTCCTCACAATCATGGTTAAGGGGATAGTGTAGCTCGCATGGGCGCACCGTGCGCCGGTGCTCAGAAAATGCAGTAATGGTCTGCTGGAGCTAACGAGCGGCCCTTCTTGTCCGACCGGGTGCTCCATTTTGGGCCACATGGGTATGGGCATGTGCCTGCCTGCCCGACATACTTAATGTCGACAGCCCCTGCGCAAAGGAGGACGTTTCTATGGACGAGATGTTTGCCATTAAATGCCAAAACTGCGGCGGCCCTATGTACTCACACCAGGCTAAACGCAGCTTTGAGTGCGCCTATTGCGGCACGGTCGTTCCGTGGCAGGCCGATGCGGGGGAGCCCAAGAGCGCCCTGGGCATTCGCCATACGCCACTGACGGTTGTCGATGGACTGCTTAAGCTCACCCACGTGTCGCAGCTCGAGCGCCCGGAGGACCCGGACTGGTATTTCTTCAATTCGTACTGGCGCAACCAGTCGGTTCTGGAGCATCTGCTGTGGGAGGACCGCGGCACAGCGCAGGAGTTCCAAGAGGCCACGCACGTGAGCATTCCCTGCCCCTTCTGCGGCGCGTCCTTTGAGGGATCATCGACCCAGCGCGTGTTTGAGTGCCCGTCCTGCGGCAATAAAATCGGTGTAGCCGACCTGCTCAAGCCCGGTACGTTTAGTAAACGCTTGACCTTGGGCGTTGGTGCCGAGCATGTGCCTGAGCAGGGTATTCCCTGCGAAATCTCGCCGCAACAGGCGCGTGCCAACGCGCTGCAGCTGGTGCGCCAGTACCCCGACGCCTTTGCTGGGCACGACGTGGAAGACGCGATTCAAAATGACATGATGCTCTTCTACTTTCCCATGGCGCTCGCGGATTTGCGCATGATGGCGTCCTTCCCGGGCAGGGGCCTGAGCAAGGAGACCCTGGTGTACTACGAGGTGCTCGACTGGGCATACCCGCGGGCAAACTATCTGGATGTTCGCCTTATGGGCATTTTGGAGCCGTGGGACTTTGCCAAGGTCGGTCCGTTCGATCCCGCCATGCAGGAAGGCGACTTCCGCGTTGTCTCCGTCGATGCATCTACCAAGGACCAGGTGGTCATTGATAAGCTGGCGCTCGACGTTGCCGGCAATGATGCCGAGGCGGTGCTGGGGCTCAATAAAAAGAGCATCCGCACCTGGGCGCGCAAGGCTCGCAAGCATAAGGACGGCCTGGTGATGGTACCGGTCTACTTTGTCGATCGCCCAGCGACGGACAGCCGCGATGGCGAGCAGGTGCGCATTGCCGTAAACGGCCAGACGGGCCGCGCGGCCGCGGTGGTGTTTAGCGACAAGCGTGAGACGCATGTGGTGGCGCCGCTCAACCCGAGCCTGCATCTGTCCGGAGAAAGCACCGTGCACGCCACGCCCATCGAGGTCAAATACGTTAAATCGCCCTTCCTCTACCAGATCGTGCGCAAGGGAGGCGGCGAGCAACCGCGCCAGGTGGCAGCGGTTGCCGAGGGTTCCTACCGAGAAGAAAAGCCCAAACGCAAGGGCTTGCTCGCTGCGATCTTTGGGAAGTAGGGGAGTAGTGCCGGTCGGCGCTGCGATCCGATAGCTAGAGGAACGGGGCAGCTCGCAGGAGTGCGGACTGTCGTCTGATTGTTTGAGGGTGCCAGATGTAAATAATCGGTGGAGCGGCTGCAAAAGAGCCGTCTCGCTGGGTAAAATCAGGATGTGCCGCGGAACCCGCTCCTCAGCTAGTCACACTTCGGAAGCGCGGGCAACGCAGGTATTATCGTCTAAAGGGCCGGCTGCAACCGGCCCTTTTTATGACTCCCTTCGCTATCCGTTACTGCTTATATTCCCGCCAGATCGAGTAGAGGTTCCGGGCAATGCCGGTCACATACATCGAGAGGCGCAGGATTTCAAGAAACAAGTTCATAGGCTTCACCCCAATCGGAGATCGGAGCGTTGCCCGCAGGCGGATTCCGCGGCAGTCAAGATTTTACCTCACAGGCCGCGGTGGGAGACATCCTGCCCATTCCATGGTTTGGAACAGTGTCGATCTAACGGGCAATCAAACCCCTAGCACTCTTTGAATTGAGCAAGCATCTGCCCGAAGAAGCTGAGCCCGGATGGCTCATAAATGAGTGAGCCGCCATCTTCGGTTCGGTAGACCCCGCAGGGGAGGTAACGCCCGTCGGGGAGAACATAGAGGTTGGCTTCTTCCTTCAGTCCTGCTGGAAATAGCGGAATCCCGTTTTCGTCCACTTGGAACTCGTCTATATTTGCGATCTTTCTTTCCGTGGTGCCTCCTGGTCAGTTTCTATCGTAAGTGCGCCCTAAAACAAACACTGCTCTATCAGCTCTTTACCGCGCAAGGCGTCGGTCCACTCCTGCGGAATTGCGTCGATGCCGTATACCGTGCCGGCGAGGGCGCCGGCAACGGCTGCGGTGGTATCGGTGTCGTCGCCTAGGTTGACGGCGGCAAGCACGCAATCTTCGTAGCTGTTAGTGTTGACGAAGCACCAGGTGGCTGCCTTAAGCGTGTCGCGCACGAAGCCACCTGACTTGATCTCCTGCTCAGGCATGCCTTTCAGATGGAGTGCCCACGAGGGGAGCGCGTCGTTCATCACATTCCTCATCAGCTCAACAAATATGATGCATGCATCGGTTGATGTTCTGTGGGCGTGCGTGATTGCCGAGACCTCGCGGATCTCGTTGTCCGTCGCATCGGTGAACGCTAGGGGAGCGATGCGCATGAGCGATCCGTTGCCGTTGTCGCGCTCGCCGGAGCCTCCTTTGCCGGTGTGCAAAGCGCGGGCGGTCGTGCCGCCGTAATCGAAAACGCCGTCGATCGTATACTCGCCACGGGCAATCCAACTTACGAACTTGTCGCGCATGTCCGCGGTGTCGATGTGCCCAAGCTCCCTAATCGAGTCGCAGGTAGCAAGCGTCATGGACGTGTCATCGCTCCAGGTGCCGGCGGGCTGCCCATGCGTGCCGTAGCCGATCATGTCGGTGCATTCGAACGTGCCGCGGGGCCTGAACTCGTAGGGAACGCCCAGTGCGTCGCCGACGGCGAGCCCATAGATGCAGTCGCGCAGTGTTGTTTTCGGTCTGTCTGTCATGGAAAGCTCCTCTTATCCCAGGTGATGTGGAGCGCCATCGGTGGTGTCGGTCGCAACGTATTGCTATCCTTGTGCTTCGCCATTAGTCGCTTCGTTGATGGCGCGGTACTCGGCACTCAGCTCGCGCGCCAGCTCTTCCTTACTTGGAAGATACGGCAGGTATTTGGCGGCAAACACTTGGTCGTTGTCTTCGGGCAGCGTGTACTCGACAATCGAATCGCTTTTGTCCGCGCAGAGTACGATGCCTATGGGCGGATTGTCGCCTTCGTTCATGAGCTCGCGCGTGTAGTAGTTCACATACATTTGCATCTGGCCCAAGTCCTGGTGCGCAAGATCGTCCGTCTTAAGGTCGATAAGCACGAAGCAGCGCATCAGATAGTTGTAAAACACAAGGTCAATATAGAAATGGCGCCCATCAAAGGTGATGCGCTTTTGGCGCGCCTCGAAAGCGAAGCCACGGCCAAGCTCCAGTAGGAACTTCTGAAGATGTGTGATGAGCGCCTGCTCTGGATCGCTCTCGCGAAACGCAGTATCGTCCGAGAAACCTAAAAACTCCAGTACATATGGGTCGCGGATGATATCCTCGGGGCGACGAGCCGGGGCGCTCTTCTGGATTTCTTGGGCGGCGGCCTCCTTGTCCTTGCTGGCAAGCAGGCGCTCGCGGAACATGGTGTTGATCTGGCGCTCGAGCTGACGCGTGCTCCAGCGAGAGTCAGCGCATTCGTTCATGTACCAGGCGCGAGCTTCGGGGTCGGGAATGCGCATCAGCCTGCGGTAATGAGTCCAGCTCAATTCGCTACGCAGTGCGTCGCGAATTGGAAACGCAAGAAAGAACTGACGCATATTGCGAAGGTTTGCGATGCCAAAGCCTCTTCCGAAATCCGCTGTAAGCCTTCTGGAGAGGCCCGCAATCAATGCCTCTCCATATGCTGCGCGCTCCTCTCCACCCTGTTCATCAACAATACTCTTGCCGATTTCCCAATATGCCTCAACCATCGCAAAGTTAACGGCGGTATAGGCCTTGTCGCGAGCGGCGTTGAGAATCGAGGAAACCTGCTTGTAAAAACCTTCGGGCACGATTGCCGATTCTCCACGGTTTACCAGTTCGCCCATCACTGTCGCCCCACTTTCCTCTTGTGGAATGCATCTTTATCGCATTTAGTTTAAAGCCTCGCGCGGACACGAATTGCTGTGCTGTCTGACATCTTCGCATGGGGCCTTGAGGTGGTTAAAATGTGGCCATAGAGACAGTTTTAACGAACCCCATGGGGGTGACGCGCATGGACAACAACACCTTGCTGTTCCAGGACAAAGGTTCGGGCGGGTTTAAAGACGTCAGGATCTACCCCAACCGCATCGAGGTGCTCAAGAAGGGCACTTTCGGCGGCAAGCATATCGAGATTGTCTACCTTAAGGACATCACGGGCGTTAACAGGATCAAGGGCCGCAATGTTTTTCTGCGCAACAGGTTGTTGACTGCCTGTGTCTTTTGCCTGAGCAGCCGCTCCCGGGCTCAGGAATTCGTCAACGTGCTCAATATGGTGATGTGACCGGGCGCTTTCGAACACAAAAAGCCGGGATGCAAGGAGTCACACCTTGCATCCCGGCTGAGCTAAAACGGCGCTGCTGCATGCCGTTGGAGCTTTAGCGCTTGATCTCGATATCGTCGAGCTTAACGTCCATGGCCTCGGTTTTTGCCTCGGCGATGTCATCGGCAAATTCCAGAGACTTCATCATGGTTTCGACGGCATCCTTGTGCTCCTCGACATTGTCGATGCGCACGTAGACGCTGCCGCCGCCTGCTTCGGTGAAGTACTCAGTCGTCACGCCGCCCGAGTGTGTATAGGAAGCGTTGCGCCAAGTCTTGCCGTTGTACTTGACGGGGTCATTCTCGGTCCACTCAAAGCTGGCATTCCACTTTGCCTCGTAGTCGAACAGCTCGTCGGCGTTCTTGTCAGGATCGAAGACGGGGATGAAGCGGTCGCTGGCGTGCTCGCTCTCGGTGAACTTAAACTGGGCCCTGTCGGCCGTGTCGCCGGCAACATCGGTGATCTCAACGCCCTCGGGGACCTCGACCTTAAACCAAATGAAGTCGGTCCTCATATCCACGGCCGGCTTTTCTGCTCCGCCGCCACCGCCACTGCCGGTAGCGCCGCCGCTTCCGCCACAGCCCACCAGGGCAACCGCGGCAAAGAGACTGATGCAGAGGGTGAGAATCGCAAAGGCCTTCTTTTTCATGGTCGTGTCCTCCTCGATCTGTAACCGCCCATGGATTACCTGCTTTTACTGTACGCGTTGACGGCTCGCTAGGGTGGGCCATGTGTCCCATTCTGAGGGCCGGATTTGCGCCGTTAAGTGGCAATATGTTCGGGCGCAAAAGAGGGGAGGGCCGATGTTGTCGGCCCTCCCCGGGGTTGGGTGCCCGTTGTTTTAATGGGGCGCGCGTACGTGGGCGTTGCCCCAACAGATTCCTTGTTTATAGATATGCCCCAGTTTGTGACGTCCGGAAGTCCCGAAAGGTGGGCCATGTGTCCCATGTTTGCGTTGGCATGGCCTATCGTGTGCCATAGAAATCCGCGATGGCCAGGTGTACTGACGCTAATGTGCTTATGGGCTAGACTTAGCATCATTACGTGTTTGATGCGGTTGGCCGGCGGTTGCCGCCCGACCGATCTATATGACTTGAAGGTGCATGCGTATGAGCCAAGAGATGATGGACAAGACCTGTCGCGGGTTTGCCGAGGCGCTGGCCGCGCGCGAGCCGGTTCCTGGCGGTGGCAGCGCGAGCGCCTTTGTGGGCGCGCTGGGCGCCTCGCTGTGTGGAATGGTTGCCCGCTACGGTGCGACCAATCCCGCGCTTGCTGATCGTGCGGATGACCTGACGCGCGCGTTTGCCCAGGCTGATGAGCTGGCGCAGGAACTAGTGGGTCTGGTTGCCGAGGATGTGCGCGCGTACGGCCAGGTGTCTGCGGCATACGGTATTCCTTGTGATGACCCGGCTCGACCCGTGGCGATTCAGGACGCGTTGCGCGTGGCGGCCATGCCACCGTATCGGATCATGGATGCCTGCGCCCGCGCGCTGGCGCTGCTCGAGGACATGGCCGACAAGGGTTCGCGCCAGTTGCTGTCCGACGTGGCATGCGGCGCCGTGTTCTGCCGCGCCGCCATGCAAGGCGCGAGCCTGACGCTCTTTGCCAACACCACATCTATGAAAGACCGGGCGCGCGCCGAGGAACTCGAGGCGGCGTGCGATGAACTACTAGATACGTGGCTGCCGCGCGCCGATGCACTGGCGCGCCGTGCTGCTGACGCCGCAAGGAAGAGGGGATAGCCATGGCCGAACTGCTCAAGGGTGCTCCCGTTGCCCGCGCTTTGACCGAGGAACTTGCCGCTCGTTGCGCCGCCCTGCGCGAACAGGGCATCGTGCCGACACTGGCCATCGTTCGTGTGGGCGAGCGCGAGGACGACCTGTCCTACGAGCGCGGCGCCCTCAAGCGCTGCGAGAAGATTGGCATTGAGGCTCGCCGCGTTTTGCTTCCCGCCGATGTTTCACAGGACGAGCTGTTGGCGGCTATTAAGGACATCGATGCCGACCCCGCTGTTCACGGCTGCCTGATGTTTCGTCCGTTGCCCGCTGGGCTTGACGAGGATGCAGTTGCCGCGGCACTCGAGCCCGCCAAGGATGTTGACTCCATGACGCCGGCCTCGCTGCTCACCACGCTTTCGGGGCGAGGCGAGGGCTTTGCTCCTTGCACGGCAGAAGCCGTGTTGGCGTTGCTGGACCATTACAGCGTTGAGCTGGATGGGGCCAAGGTCGCGGTCGTCGGTCGGTCGCTCGTGATTGGCCGTCCCGTTGCCGCCATGCTTACGGCTCGCAATGCCACGGTGACGATGTGCCATACGCATACGCGCGACTTGGCTGCCGAGTGCCGTGCGGCTGATATTGTGGTTGCGGCCGTTGGACGCGCACGCACGATTGGCGCGGATGCGGTTCGCGAGGGCCAGACGATCATCGATGTGGGCATTAACTGGGACGAGGCCGCTGGCAAGCTGGTCGGCGATGTCGATTTTGATGCTGCGGAACCGATCGTTGGCGCAATTACTCCCGTGCCGGGCGGCGTGGGGGCTGTAACGACGGCGATTCTCGCCAAGCACGTGATCGAGTCGGCGGAGCGCGCATCGAAATAGTCGTTTTTGACCACAGGGGTTGCCGGGGCGGCTGTTTCGCCCTTTTTGCGCCGAAGCGATACACTGGTACCGTTTGATTTCTTCGCTCAAGGAGGATGCGCATGCCGTGCACAACGATTTTGGTTGGTAAGAACGCGAGCGACGACGGGTCGACGCTGGTTGCCCGCAACGAGGACTCGTCCAACGGGGTGTTTGAGCCCAAGCGCATGCGTGTTGTGCACCCCGACGAGCAGCCGCGTGTCTACACGAGCGTCTTGAGCCACCTGACCGTTGAGCTGCCCGATAATCCCATGCGTTATACAAGCGTCCCCGACGTTGTCCCCGGTCATGGCATTTGGGCCGAGGCCGGCTTCAACGAGCTCAATGTTGGCATGTCCGCAACCGAGACGCTCACCACCAACGAGCGCGTCCGCGGCGCCGATCCGCTCGTGGACTACGTGCCCGCCAAGGGCAACGAGGGCGAGGACGGCTATGTTCCGGCGCAGCCCGGTGGTTTGGGCGAGGAGGATATGGTGACCCTGGTGCTGCCGTACGCCAAGTCCGCCCGCGACGGTGTGCGCATCCTGGGCGACCTGCTCGAGCGCTACGGCACCTACGAGAACAACGGCATCGCCTTTAGTGATGTTGACGAGATCTGGTGGCTCGAGACCATCGGCGGCCACCACTGGATCGCCAAGCGCGTGCCCGATGATGCCTACGTGACCATGCCCAACCAGCTGGGTATCGATAGCTTTGACCTGGACGACGCCGAGGGCGCCCAGGTCGACCACATGTGCTCCGCCGACCTGCGCTCCTGGATGGCCGAGTGGCATCTGGATCTGACGCTGGGCGTTAAGGGCGATGGTCCCGCTGCGGTCTTTAACCCGCGCGAGGCCTTTGGCTCGCACAGCGACAGCGACCACGTCTACAACACGCCACGCGCCTGGTACATGCAGCGCTGCCTCAACCCCAGCGATGTGTGGGACGGTCCCGACGCCGACTACACGCCCGAGAGCGACGACATCCCCTGGAGCCGCGTGCCCGAGCGCAAGGTGACCATCGAGGACATCAAGTACGTGCTTTCGAGCCACTACCAGGGCACAGAGTACGACTGCTACGGCAGCAAGGGCACGCCCGCCACGCGCGGCGCCTATCGTCCCATCGGCATCAACCGCAACAGCCAGCTTGCCGTGCTGCAGCTGCGCCCCTATGCGCAGCCGGCGTATCGCGCCGTGCAGTGGATGGCGTTTGGCTCCAACTCGTTTAACGCGCTCGTGCCGCTGTACGCCAATGTCGAGACCATGCCCGAGTACTATGCCGACACGCAGGCTCGCGTGACGTCCGAGAATTTCTATTGGGCAAATCGCCTGATCGGTGCCTTGGCCGATGTTCGCTTCCATGAGTGCGGTCGCGCGGTCGAGGATTATCAGGAGAAAGTTGGCGGCATGGGCCACAAGCAGATCCACGACGTCGATGCCGCCGTGGCCGCGCTGCCCGAGGCCGAGGCGCCCGCCGAGCTCGCCCGCGCCAACGAGGCCTTTGCCGAGCTCGTGCGCGTGGAGACCGATGCCCTGTTGGGCAAGGTGCTCTACACCACGAGCTGTGCCATGAAGAACTCCTTCGCGATGAATGACAACGTAAGGTAAAGACGGCCTTGCGGCGAACGAGCGGGACAAACGCCGTCAAAGGCTTCGCCCCGCTCGATTTCTATCTTGGCGATAAAACGATTTTGTGTCGTTCACCCAATCTTGGGTACAAGAACGCCAATGCAGTTGTTCATGATTGGAGCCAACCATGGTTATGAAATTCGATCAGCTTGTTAACGGTGCCATCAACGTGGGCTTCGGCGCCGCTGCCGTTGCCGTTGAGGGCGGCAAGAAGGTCCTTGACGACCTCAATACTAAGGGCGAGCAGGTCCGCAAGGACGCCGGCACCCCCGATATCGCCCGCAGCGTGTCCGATATGTTCGAGCAGGCCGGCGGCACCATTTCCGACCTGACCGAGCGCCTGGGCATGCAGGGCGAGACTGCGGCGCAGCGCGTGCTCGACGAGCTCATCCTGGCCCGCGTCCGCGTTATGACCGCCCCCGAGCGCACGGCCTTCCTGGCCCATGTGCGCGACATCGTCGACTCGGTCGAGGACAACGTGACTTCGGTGCCCGTCGAGTCCGTTGAGCCCGACGATGCAGAGGACACCGAAGAGGCCGAGTAGCAGCGCAGATGGCAGATTCCACCACTGATTACAACAATCTAGATCCCTTGGGTGACGAGACGGCGGTTGTCGATGAGGTTGAGGCCGCCGTCTCGGGCGCTCGCAAGAAGCCACGCGCTGTCGATATGGTCCCCGAGGAGCCCGACGCGATGGCGCCGGACGAGGAGTATCAGCTCACACCGGCAGGTCGTCGTGAGCGCATTGGGCAGATCGTTCGCCTGATCAAAAAGTACCGCGTATGGGATAACCTCACGCCGGTGCGTCTGCGTCGTCTGCTCGAAGAGCTCGGTCCCATGTTCGTCAAGATGGGGCAGATCCTGGCCAACCGGTCCGAGATTTTGCCGCAGCGGTTTTGCGACGAGCTGCGCCGCCTGCGCTCCGACGTAGACCCGGTGCCGTATGAGGTAGTGCTCCGCTGTCTGGAAGAGGAGTACGGCCAGCGCTTGGGGCAGATGTTCGACGCGATCGACCCCAACCCGCTCGGAAGCGCGTCGCTCGCGCAGGTACACCGTGCCCGCCTGGTGACGGGCGAGGACGTGGCCGTTAAGGTGCAGCGCCCCGGCGCGCAACAGGTTATGGCGCAGGACATCGACATCATTCGCTCGGTGGTGCGCATCGTTTCCAAGTTCGTCAACACCGATCAGTTTGTTGACCTGCACGGTGTGGTCGAAGAGCTGTGGACCTCATTTCGCGAGGAGACCAACTTTTTGGCCGAGGCCAAAAACCTCAACGATTTCTATGACTTCCACAAAAGCGTGCACGGCGTTTCGTGTCCCAAATCCTACCTGGACCTTTGCACCGAACACGTCGTGGTCATGGACTACATCGACGGCATCTCCATTGCCGATCCCGAGCGCCTGGTGGCCGAGGGCTATGACCTGGAAAAGATCGGCTCGGCGATCGTCGAGGACTATTCGACGCAGGTGCTCGACGACGGCTTTTTCCATGCCGACCCGCATGCGGGAAACATCATCCTCAAGGACGGCATTGTCTACTTTATTGACCTGGGCATGGTCGGGCGCATGTCGAGCCACGACCGCGGTATCGTCAAGGATATGATCTTTGCCGTGGCCGAGGGCGATGTGCCCAAGCTCAAGGATTCGCTCATGCGTTTTGCCGTGACGCGCGGTGATTCGGCCGAGCTCGATCATTCGGCCTTTTTGTCCGATTTGGACTTTATCGTAGCCGACTTTGCAGGACTCGATCTTAAGGACCTGGATATCGGCGAGTTTTTGACCTCGTTGCTAAACCTGGCGCGCAAAAACGACGTTGAGCTGCCGAGCGTGGTGACGATGTTCGCCCGCGGCATGGTGACGCTCGAGGGTCTGCTGACCGAGTACATGCCCAACGTCAACATGATCCAGATCATCCAAGCGCACATCAAAAACGAGAAGAGCGCCTATGCGCGCGTCCGCGAAATGGGGCGCGACTTTGCGGCGAGCAGCTATCGCGCGGCAAAAGGCTCGCTCGAGGCGGCCGAGTATCTGGGCTTGGCGTCGCGTATGCTCACGCGCGGCCAGCTTAAGGTGAACACGCAGATCATGAGCAGCGATAAGGCGCTGCGGCAGCTGGGTGGAATCATCGACCGCATGTCGATGGCAATTGTGATCGCCGGTCTGTTTATCGGTTCGTCGGTGGTGTACTACGCGCGCATCGAGCCGGTTGTGTTTGGTATCCCGGTGATTGGCTTTATGGGCTACGTGAGCGCGCTGGTGCTGGCGCTGATGCTGGGCCGCGAGATCTGGCGCAACAGCCACGGCGGCAAGCGGTAACGATTTCGCGGGATCAGAGGAAGACGGATCCTTTTGCTCGGCATTCCATCCTCACCCTTTTCTATCGCAAACCATAGCTTTTACCTTGGGCTTCGCCTGTGTGCGGGGCCCTTTTGCGTGATACCATACTGACAGTAATAATCGATGGCCTAGATGGTGGTGCGGAGACGCACGAATGCGTGGTTTTCCTGCGCGTTTGGGAGAATCGGGGTGCAAGTCCCCGGCTGTACCAGTAACCGTAATTCCTCTTGGCCCGGGATAGTCGCGTCGCAGATCGGACGGCGCGCCCGGGTCGGTAAGGTTAAGTCGGATCGCCTCCCATCTTGTACGCGGCCGCGGCGCATGCCGCCGGTACGCGTTGGGCTCTGGAGGGAAGGGGGACCCCGATGGGGGTACTCGAGCGCAATGTGCGCGATGACGTGGGGCAGCCGCTGGGCAATGCTCCAAGTTCAGACAATAGGAGACAAATGGATATGTTTGAGGACGAGTGCCAGCGCGCCTCGTGGCGTCGCCATGGAGCGATTGCCCGTGGCGTAGCCAAGCGCGGTCTGGTGGCGTTCCTGGCTTTTGCCATGGCTTTTGGCACCACGCCGGCGCAACTTTGGGCCGAGGGCGCCGAGGGCATTGCCGAGGCCGTGGCCCAGGCTGCGACGGGCGGCGAGGGCGCGGCGGCCTATGAGGGCACTGCTGCCGCCGATACCGGTGCGAACGATGCTGCCGTGGAGGACGGCACGGGTACCAGTGACGCTGCTGCCGGTCAGGGTACGACTTCGGGCGCCGCGAAGGGCGATGACGCCGCAGGTGATGCGGCTGATTCCGGCAGTTCCACCGCGATGCCTGCTGTCGCTTCGGAGCAGGGCGAGCCGAAGGCCGCTGCCGCTTCTGCCACGACGCTTTCCAGCGTGGCCAGGGTCTGCATCCAGGACACCAAGGATGAGAACTACTCGTATTCCACGAAGTCCGGCGCGCTCAATGCGGATGATACGCTCTGGGCCAATATGTACGATAAGGATGAGGACGACTACTACAGTTCGGCTTATTCCGTCTCCAATCCTGGCACCTGGACTTACACCTGGCTCGCCGGCACGACCAGGGCCAGCAGCAATGTCGCCGACTACACCGAGGTCGTAGGCCACGAGCAGTCGCTCACCGTCACCGCCGCGATGGAAGGCAAATACTTCATCTGCAAGGTGACCGCGGACGGTAAGGACTACTACGGTCCGTCCGTCTCTGATGGCTCGGGCATCAATGCCAACTTCATCCCCGGTCCCGTGTTGGGCGCCGGGCAGATGGAGCTTAGCAGCGTCAAGCTCAGTAGCGACACGCCGAGCATAGGCGATACCCTTACGGCGACTCCGTACAAGGATTGGTCGAGCCCCGCGGGCTCCGACGCCAAGGTTACCTACACGTGGTCCGCATCCACCTCGCAGTCCTCGGGCTTCACCAAGATCGAGGGCGCGACGGGCGCTTCCCTCACGGTAACCGATGACCTCGAGGGCAAGTACATTAAGGTCGAGGCCACTGCCGGCGTCAACACGGTGAGCAAGACCACTTCCAGCAAGGTCAAACAGGCCGGTGCGGTCGAGATTTCGGCCGTGTCCATCATCAACACCAAGGACAACACGAGTGTCTTTGCGGTGGGGGATACCGCTAAGGCCCGCGCCAAGGAGAAGGGCGGCGCGTACGGCGCATTCGTCGACGCGAGCAAGCTCAACTATCAGTGGCAGTGCTCTGACACCAAGAGTGGCACGTATACCGACATTGCGGGCGCCACGGGTGAGACCCTCGAGCTTACCGACGCTTTGGGCGGCAAGTACCTCAAGTGCAAGGTGTCTTCGAAGATCGGCTCTTCGAGCTTGACCAACTCGACGGGTGCTCTCGTTGCTGCCGCCGGTTCAATTAATGTCACGAGCGTGACTATGAGCCCGACTTCGGGCAAAGTCGAGGTTGGCTCCACGATTACGGCGACCGCCAAGGTGGGTTCCACCGACGTTACCACCGATTCGCATGTCACGTGGCAGTGGTATAAGGGCACCTCGAGATACGCGAGCTCGTGCAACACGCCTATCGAGGGCGAGACCGGCAGCACCTTGACGGCGACCGCCGCCCTTAAGGGCTACTACGTCGTGGCTAAGGCCAATGGCGGCTATGGCGAGCAGAAGCCGTACTATGCGGCGGGTCCTGTGTCCGTCGCTGGCCAAGTTGAGCTTTACGACGTACAGTTTGAGGGCTCTCCCGCCACCAATGGCGTGCACGTGGGCGATACGCTCAAGACCAAGGTACGCAAAAAGGACGGCTCGAACTACAGTTATATCGAACGTACCGACAATGTTACCTATCAGTGGCAGTATGCAAATACCAGCTCGAGCTACGACTCCGCTTACACCGATATCCCCGGTGCTACCAAGGCTACCTATACCGTTGACGCCGTCTATGCCGGCAAGTACCTGCGCGTGAATGTGACGAGCGAAAATACCGTTTTCAGCACGCAGAAGAAGAGCTCGTACGGTACGCAGTCCGTTGCCCCGCTCGGCCCCGTGACGCTCAAGGGTCAGTACAAGCTGGCGGGCATCGAACTTGCCGATAAGAACGTTACGCTGAGTGTGGGCTCAAAGATCACGCCGAGCGTGCAGGTTCCGGGCAGCTGGTCGGGCTCGACGAAGGACGTGCCCGACGATGCCGAGTTGACCATGGCGTGGTACGCCAAGGGCGAGGGCGATGCCGATTGGACCGAGCTCACCGACGGCATCGATACGACCGATGGCAGCCTGACCATTTCGGACGCGCTTGTTGGCAAGCGCATTAAAGTTACGGCGAGCGCTCTCGATAACACGGTTGAGTGGGTTTCTTCCGATAGCGTTACCGCGGCGGGGGAGTATAACCTGCTGCGCGTGACCACTACGCCGCAGATCAATAGCGATTCGATCCATCTCGTCTCGGGCGATAGCGTGAAGGCGACGGCGCAGGCTAAGCGCGCTGACGGCTCGACCACCAACGGTATCGACGTCACCGATCAAGCGACTGTTGTCTGGTACGCGGCTGACGACGCGAAGGCCTCTGCGGCCGACTGGACACTTCTGCCCGACATGTCGGGCGCCACGGCAACGGTTTCGGCTTCTGCCGCGGGCAAGTATCTGAAGGCTGTCGCCACGAGCGGCAGCTCGACGGTCGAGCTTGTCTCTGCCAATCCCGTGATCGCCGCAGGCTCTCTTGAGGCCGCAGTCCAAAAGCTCAACGATGCCAATAAACAGATCGCCGTTGATTACAGCGCTAAGGGCGGCAACGTCAATGACGCGCTGAAGGCGCAGCTTGCCGATCTGGGATTTACCGATATTGACGTCAAGGTCTCCGAGGGCGGCGTTGCCTTTAATGCAGAGGATGACAAAGCCACGGTCGGTATCTCCGACGCTCAGGATAAGACCAACGGCGATGTGACCTTCTTCTTCATTGACCCCAACGACTACACCGGTTACAACATCGACGGTCTGCGTAGCGCCGAGGTCGTGTTTGAGCTGTCGCGTGGCGACGAAACCGAATACTATCAGCCCAGCAAGACAGTGCAGGTTGCTTGGGACGAAGCCCGCGTTCAGCAGATGCTCGACGATGCTGCCGAGCAAATTGCCATAGGCTACGCTTCGGGCGATTCGGCCGAGTCCGTCACGTCGAATCTCACGCTTCCGTACCGCGCAGGCTCCAAGAGCAAGTTCGAGGTTGAATGGAAGAGCTCCGACGGCGATGTCATTTGGCCGTCCGGTTATGGCTGGGACGACTACACCGGCAAGGTGACGCGCTTTTCGAGCGATCGCACCGTAACGCTGACCGCGACCGTTTCGTTTGTGAGCGGTGGCCCGTCTGACGTTAAGGGCGCGCACGACTTCACCGTGACCGTCAAGGGTGATCCCGAGAAGGTCGCCGCCGACAAGAAGGCGCTGCAGGAGAAGGTCGATGCGGCCTTTACCTACGACAATATCAAGTACTCCGGCACCGACGCGGTCGCTAACAAGGATGGCCTGACCGCCGATCTGCAGATGCCGCGCACGAGCACGCTTAATATCGACGGCAAGTACTACAAGGTCGAGTACTCCGCCAGCACCGATGACATCACGTTCAACGGCTACAAGGGCACGGTCTATCAGCCACTGCCTGGCAAAGAGGCAGCGAAGACCAAGATCACCCTTACGGTGACCGATAAGTCCAACGCCGAGGTCACGGCAAGCAAGACCCTCGACTTTGCGATTTCTCCGCAGGACCAGGGCGAGCTCGATGCCGAGCTTTCTCTTATGGAAAAGGCGAAGGCCGGCTATGCTGCCGCCATTCTGAATGGCCAGGACGCCAATGCCGTTTCGGCGGACATGCACGCGTTCCAGAAGGCGTATCTCGATGCCGACGGCAACCTTGCCTGGAGCTACAACAAGACGACGACCGATTCGACGTCCCTTGGTATTGTTCCGGAGGATCTGCCTGGCTATGACGCGATGTCCGGGCAGGATTGGCGTCTGTTTAAGTCGAGCAACAGCTCTATTGTCTCCGCAGAGAATCTCAAGGTCACGCAGCCGCAGTACAACACGAAGGTTGTCGTTTCCTCGCGCCTGACGAGTGAGAAGTACGCTCGCTATGCTGAGCGCTATCCCGACAATGCCACGTATGCCAAGCTTGCCAACCAGGATGTCTCGGCAACGTTGACGGTCGTGGGCACGAGTGGTCAAAACAGCCCCGAGGTCACAGCGACGTGCTCGGTTATTGGCGTCGACGCCAAGGGCAAGCAGCAGACGTGGGCTGCCGCTTCGCAGTACACGCTCAAGAACGGCTCGACTGCCGCCGATCTTTCCGAGGAGCTCTTTAAGCAGGCTGGCCTCAAGGCCGACTACGACCCCAACGGCTCTTGGGGTTGGGTGCTCAATTCCATTACGTCGCCTTTCGATGCCGATCGCACCCTTGCATACGACCATGCTACGGGTGCCTATTGGCAACTATTCATCAACGGCGTCGCTGCGTCGGTGGGCGCTGGCAACTACAAGCTCGAGGCGGGCGACTCTGTCGTCTGGTGTTACTCGAAGTACGGTGACGCTGCGCCCACCGACCAGCTTTCGGTAAGCTGTACCGTTGTCGGTCAGGACGCTTCAGGTGCTCAGCAGACGTGGGCGCAACCTACGACCTCGCTGGTGGAAGAGGGCGCAACTGCCGCCGATCTTTCCGAGCAGGTCTTTAAGCAGGTCGGTATTGGCGCCGACACTGGCACGGGCTCGTACGGTTGGTTCCTCAATTCGTTGACCTCGCCGTTCGAAAAGAACGTGACGCTTTCGACCGAGCAGGTTAACGAGAGTACCTGGAAATACTGGCAGTTCTTTGTCAACGGCAAGATGGCCAATGTCGGCGCCGGCAACTACACGCTCAAGGCCGGCGATGAGATTGCCTGGGTCTATGGTTCCGATGGCACCATGCCCGGTCAGGTTTCTGTCTCGATGGAGATCATCGGCAAGAAGGACGATAAGGCACAGCGCTGGACCGATCCTTCGAAGCAGGTGTTTGTTGGGGGCACGACGATCAAGGACGCCACTGCCGCCTACTTTGATGCCTTGGGCATCAAGTCCGAGATGTACGATCAGCTGGGCTTCTGGGGCGTTCACAGCCTTGTCTCTCCGCTTGACGGCACTAAGTTGGCCGGCGCTTGGTCGTACTTTGTTAACGGTGTTCCCGGTTCTCAGCTCGATAGTGACTACGTGCTCAAGTCGCGTGACAAGATCGTCTGGGCTTATGCTGCCGGCGATACGGTGCCTAATCCCGACGAGGTCGTAGTCAATCCGAGCGCCCCGCGTCCGACCGATTGGAAGTCCGATTGGGACGGCAAGTCCAATGCGGCGGTCGAGAACGTTTCGACGCCTACGGGTGCGCTAGCGAGCTCTTGGACGTTCGACTGGAAGGCGTATTCTGGTTCGGCGTATCCCAACGCGAGTGAACCTATTGTCGTGAACGGCAACGTGTATCTTGCCGTCAACAAGCGTTTGCTAAAGATTGACGCCAAGTCGGGCAAGGTCCTTGCCGAGTCGAATCTTAAGACTGCGGTCGGTTACACCTCGCGCCCGATTTATGCGAACGGTTTGGTTATTGTTCCGCTTGACGGCGGTGCGGTCCAGGCTCTGACGGCTGACGCGCTCACAACGGTTTGGGCCACCGACTCCGTGAGCGAGACTGCTCAGTCGAATTCTCAGCTGACAATTGATGGCAATTACCTCTATGTCGGCACCGTTGATGTCGACTATGGAAAGGGTACGTACAATAACGGTCATCTGACGCGTATTAACATCCTGACCGGCGCTGTTTCTTGGCAGCATGTCAATGCCGACGAGGGTTATTACTGGACGGGCGCGACGGTGGGCGATGACTTTGTCTTGGTTCCCACCAGTGCCGGTACCGTCGAGATGCTCAGCAAGTCTTCGGGCGATGTGCTCGGAAAGGTTTCGGTTGGTGCTGTTGTCAACTCCACCTGTGTGCTTTCGGCTGACGACAGCCATGCCTATCTAATCTCGCGCGACGGCAAGCTGCACGTCTTGGCGATTTCTGATGGCGACTCACGCGATGCGGATGCCGCTTCGCTTATTACCGAGGAGCGTGTGGTCGACCTTGGCCTTACGGGATGTGCATGCGTGCCTACGACGACGTATGATGGCAAGCTGATTGTTGGCGGCGAGGTTGCTGGCGGCTCTGCGCTGGCGATTATTGATCCGGCCAACAACTTTGCCAAGACGCTGGTTTCGTCTGCTGATGGCACTGCGCTTCCTGCTGGCGGCATCAAGGGCGCTCCGCTCGTAAGTGTCCAGGGCGAAGACGCGTATGTCTACTTCACGGTTAACTACGGCGAGAGCCCTGATTTCGTTAACTACACCTCAGGCGGTGGCGTATATCGTTACAAGTTGGGTGACGCTGAGGCTTCTGGTGTGTTTAGCGCAACGGGCCACTACAACTTCTGTGACTCGCCAATCGCTTGTGATGCCCAGGGCAACTTGTACTACATTAACGACTCTGGCACGCTGTTTAAGCTGAATGCTGGCGTTAAGGTTTCGTTTAGCGCTGGCGAGGGGTCCAAGGTCGATTTTCAGACTACGGCCGCCAACGGCTCTATCGCCAAGCCTGCCGATCCGACGCGCGAAGGCTACACCTTCGCTGGTTGGTATACCGACGAGGCCTGTACGGAGGCATATGACTTTAGCGTTGCGGTGACGGCTGATATGACGCTGTATGCCAAGTGGATCAAGAATGCTGTTAACCCTGGTGGTAACGGTGGCTCTGGCTCCGCTGGCGGCAACGGCGGTTCGGGTAATGCCGGTGCTGGTTCTGGCTCCGGTAACGGCACAAACGGCCAGCAGGCTGGCGGTGCTGTTGCTCCGGGTAAGAAGCCGGTGTCGTCTACCACGACTACGACCGAGACCAAGGACGATAAGGATTCCAAGAAGAAATCCGATAAGTCCGGCAAGAAGGACAAGAAGTCCGGCAAGAAGGATGACAAGTCCGGCAAGTCCGACACGGGCGCGTCTGCAGCGACCACTGCCAAGAAGTCCGCTGCGGCTCCCTCGCAGCAGTCTGGCTTCAATCCGCTCGCCATCGCTGGCGTGGCGGCTGGCGTGATCGGTCTCGCCGTCATCGGCGTGTTCGTGTTCACCAAGCGCCGGTAGGTGAGGGCTGTGTCCAGTAAGCCTCAGGACGCCGAGTCCAAGCAGCCCGACTCGTCGTTCATCCAGCTTGACGATGTAAAGCAAAAGGGCGCCGCTTCGGCGGCGTCCGCCCCTCGTCGCAAGGCGCTCCTTGGTGTTCTGACTGCCGTGTGCACCATTCTGATCGTCGTCTCGCTGGGTTTCGTCCATCCTTCCACAAGCGGTGCCTGGTCCATCGACTGGATCATTCAGACCGTGACGGGGGAGAGCGTCGTCACCAAGGACACCAAGGCGTCTGGCTCGACTACGACTTCGGTCGAGGCCAGTTCCAAGGATTCCAAGTCATCGAATGACGCAAAAGACGAGTCCAAGGACGATTCCGAGTCTTCAAACAAGGAATCGGATAAAAGCTCGGATAGCAAGAAGTCCGATGGTCGGGACGGCAAGAAGTCTGGAGATAAATTCGCTGCCCAGAATACGGGAGCCGGCGATACTTCTAATGTGTCTGGCGGTGCTTCTTCGGGCGGCGGTCAGTCGTCTGATGGAGCCTCCGGCTCTAATGGCGGAAGCGCTCCCTCGGGCGGCCAGGGCGGCTCGCAGGAGTCCAACTACGTAACGGTAACGGTTTCGGTCACATCGAGCGCCGTGGGCAATCCTGTGTCCTCTGGTGGCACCTTTACCTTTAACGAAGGTGCTACCGTCTACGATGCCCTGTGCGCGCTGGGCCTTTCTGTCAACGCACAGGGCTCGTCGTACGGCACGTATGTCTCCGCGATTGGTGGCTTGACCGAGAAACAGCACGGCGGCACGAGCGGCTGGATGTACTCCGTCAACGGCACAACGCCCATGACGGCCTGCAGCAACTACGTTCTCTCCAACGGCGACAACGTGGTCTGGTATTACGTTACAGGCTAGAGACCTCGACATAGCGCGCCAGACGGGCGGTTCGGATAAACATCCGGGCTGCCCGTTTTTTCATGCGTAGAGGACTGGGTCGCCGGGGACCTCGACAAATAAAAAACCGGCTGGAACGAGAATTCCAACCGGCTATACATTCAAGCAAATGTCGAATCGACTACGAGCGAGCGCCTTCGAGGAAGAAGCGACGGCTAAAGTAGTTGTACCAGGTGACCAAGAACGTGGCGATGGCCTTCATGGCCTGGTAGCCGATACTCAAAAACGTGACACCCACAAACATGTACAGGTCGTTGAGCCCCAGACCGATCACCGACAGGATGGTGAAGATCGTGAACTCGCGCTTGCGGCTCATGCCCTCGCGATGGTCGAACACGTACTTCATGCTGAGCCAGTAGTTGACCACGACGGACGTGATGAACGAGACCGTGGTGCTCATCAAAAAGTCGAGGTGGAACAGCTCGACGAGCGCAATGAGCATACCCCAGTCGATGCCAAAGGAGATAAGGCCCACGACAGCGAACTTGAGGAACTGCTTAGTATGAGGTTGTGCCAGTGCCTTGCGCACGTAATCACATCCAATGCGTTGATGAATCGAGCAACGAGATACTTTAGAGCTTTTGCAAGGGAAACGTAAGGTCTTTGCCAAGAACTATACGAACTCGCCAAATTATCAAGTGCTAATCCGCAAACGTTGAAAATTTGCCCGTAAACGAGCGGCACCCACGGACGATACTGCGCTGAGCGCGCGTCGTCCGTGGGCGCCGTAATGCTGCAGGGGTGTCGAGCTATTTGGTCTCGTCGCCCTCCAGGAAGATCTTTCGGGTCACAAAGTTGTAGACCATGACAAGCGCGGTGGCGCAAATCTTGGCGATATTGGCTTCGAGCCCCAGACCGGCGTTGAGCGCCAGCACGATGCCGTCGTTGAGCACCAAACCAATCATGGACAGCACGACAAAGATAATGAACTCGCGGCGGCGGCTCATGCCCTCCTTGTGCGCAAACACGTACTTCATGCTGGCGACGTAATTAAAGATGAGTGAGACGATAAAGCCGCTGGTGTTGGCGATTAGGATGTTGAGGCCCAGACCGTAGTGGAGCAGATTCATAATGCCAAAGTCGATGACCGTGGCAATGACGCCGACGACGCCAAACTTCATGATTTGCGCAAGGAGCTTTTGCATGGTACCTGCCTTAGGGTGGCGCCGGGACGCCGTGGGGATGACAAACTCAGCAAGTTTAGCCAATCCCCGCGGGTGGGGCTAGGCGCGCTCCTCGATAGCACCGTTTCTATATGCATCGAGCAGCTGGCGCAGGTCCTGGATCTGGCTGCGAATCTTGGCCCCGGAATCGGTGTCGCTCACCATGCGGCGACGGTCTGCTTGGTCAAAACGGTTGGTCTCGCTTTCGATGTCCACGTTGCGTGTGAGTGCCTCGGCAACCGTCGTAAAGGCCCGGTGCGACTTGAGACGGCAGCCGCGCGAGCTCGAGATGAGCGTATAGCCGGCGATACCCGTCTTGGGATGGTAAGCGCGGCAGAAGCCGCCATCGATGACCAGCAGCTTGCCCTCGGCGCGGATGGGCTGCTCGCCCTTGGTGGTTTTAACGGGCGTGTGGCCGTTGATGATGTGGCCGGTCGGTGAACATGCCATGGGCGCGACGCCAAACTCGCGCATGATGTCGTCGCAGACCGAGGGCGACTTGGTAAGCGTAAAGTACGGGTCCATCGGCTCGACCCAGGTGCTCTTATCAGCGATATAGGCGCGCTCAAAGGTACGCACCAGGCGTCCGCTGGCGGGTGAGTTAAAGCCGATCCACAGGTACCACATCCAGTCGAGAGCGTCGCGGTCGCCCACGCGCCAGGCACGGCGGGCGATGTGGTCGCAAAAATCGAGATAATCGCGGCCGGCTTGCCAGGTGCCCAGGCAGTTCATGCTGCTAAAGGTGCCGTCTTCGTTGAGTGGCACGCAGCCATGGAACAGCAGGTTGCCGTTGGCGACCTTGTACATCGAGCCGTGGGAATAGAGGAAATCGATATGGCGATGCAGGTGATCGGCGGTGACAAACTCGGACACGAGCTTGTCGATGATGTGCTGCTCCTGAGACGTGAGCGTATAGGGGTCCGCCGGGTCGACGGTGGGGAAGTCGTTGGTCATGAGCGGCCACACGCTGCCGTCGGCGAGCGTGACCGTGCCGGTGTCGTGATCGATTTTGTCGAGTAACAGGCGGTCGGTCATATCGAACTCGGGGTGGCGCTGGATAATCTGGCCCTCGAGCTTAAAGAGCAGGACGTTGATGGCCTTGATCAGCGGGGTGATGGACTCACCGGCGGTGTAGGTGGCATCGGCAAAGGCGACAAGCTCACGCAGCGAGATGCCATAGTCGTTCTCCAGGATTTCGTAGTTGTCGTAGCGTAGGTTGTTGCGCAACACCGTGGCGATGCAGGCGGGCTCACCGGCCGCAGCGCCCATCCACAGCAGGTCGTGGTTGCCCCACTGGATGTCGAGTGAATGGTAAGTGAGCAGACGGTCCATAATCTTGGCCGCGCCGCCGCCGCGGTCGAAGATGTCGCCCACCAGGTGCAGGTGGTCGACGGCCAGGCGCTTGATGAGCGAGTCGGCCGACTCGATAAAGTCGTCGGCGCTGGCGGTCTCCAGGATGGATTCCACGATGCGCTCGTGATAGCGCACGCGATAGTTGTTCTCGTCCGGGTGCGTGTGCAACAACTCGTCGATGATATAGGCGTAATCGCGCGGGATGGCCTTACGTACCTTGGAGCGCGTATAGCGGCTCGAAAGCGAGCGGGCGACCATGATGAGCTGGTCAAGCATCGTCTTGTACCAGGTGGGCGAGTCTTCGCGCTGGCTGCGGACCAGGTCGATCTTCTCGCGCGGATAGTAGATGAGCGTGCACAGCTCGCCCTTTTCGTCAAAGGTGAGCGTGTCGCCAAAGATCTCGTCGACATGCTCGCGCACGACGCCCGAGCAGTTGTTGAGGATGTGCATAAAGGCTTCGTACTCGCCATGCACGTCGCTCATAAAATGTTCGGTGCCCTTGGGCAGGTTGAGAATGGCCGAGAGATTGATGATCTCGGTAAACGCGGATTGCTCGGTGGGGAACTGTTTCGACAGCAGACGCAGATACTTGAAGTCTTGCGGATTGCGATCGAATGCGACCATGAAACACCTTCCGATGGGGTTGGTAAAACTGATAAACAGCGTCAAACGTTTATCAGTATGCGCCGCTTTTGTTTCGATTTTGCGCCAGCGGCTGAATTGTCGGCTGAACGGTTTGGTAAATCGATTTAGTTGAGGTAGATATGGCGGTTGAGTGGAGACGACAGAAGGTGTTATCTCAGATATTTATGCGTGGGGCCGGTGGAGACGATGGTGGTAAAGATGTTCGCTATTTTTGGTTCGATTTGGTAAATAGTGGACATATGTACCGTATGTAGGCTCACTGTGCGATAATTTGCGCAGCAATGAGTAAGGAGCCTCATATGAGTGTTTTTGTCCTGACCTGTGAATCTGCCGCCGACCGAACTCGGGAGTTCTTTGAATCGCGCAATATTCCCGTCGCGTATTTTCATTACGAGATCGACGATGTTGTCTATACGGACGATCTGTATCAGTCGATTACGCCGGACAAGTTTTTTGCCCAGATTGCCGCGGGCGCCATGCCCAAGACGTCTCAGGTGAGCGTGGGTGAGTACGAGGAGTTTTGGGAGCCGTTTGTTGCCGAGGGTAAAGACGTGCTGCACCTGACGTTGTCATCGGGTATTTCGGGCACGTATGGATCGGCCTGCGTTGCGGCGCAGATGCTCGCGGATTGCTATCCCCAGGGCGGCAAGGTGCGCGTCATCGATTCGCTGGCGGCGTCTTCGGGCTTTGGCCTGTTGCTGGAATATGCCGCCGACGTGCGCGATAGCGGGGCGTCACTCGACGAGACGGCTGCCTGGATCGAGGAGCACAAGCTCAACCTGCACCACTGGTTCTTCTCGACCGATCTGTCGAGCTACCTGCGCGGCGGTCGCATTTCGGCTGCGAGCGCGATCATCGGCACGGCGCTTAAGATTTGCCCGCTTATGACGGTCGATTGCGAAGGTGGGCTGTCGCCACGTGAGAAGATTCGCACTAAGAAGCGCGCGATTTCCGAGATGGCTAAGACCATGGTGGCACATGTGCAGGACGGTGCGGATTATTCGGGTAAGTGCATCATGTCGCACTCGGCGTGTCGCGAGGATGCCGAGGCAGTTGCGGCGCTGATCGAGGAACAGATTCCGCAGCTTAAAGGCAAGATTGAGATCAATGACATCGGTACTCTGATTGGCTCGCATACCGGACCTGGCACGGTGGCGCTCTTCTTTATGGGCGACAAGCGCGTGGATTAATTTGCCCCATCACATCGCTGCATGATTGCTCAAACGAAAACGGCCCGCCTCACGTTTGTGGGGCGGGCCAAGATGTTTTGCTAGCGTTTCTTTCCGCGGAAGAAGAAGCCGTGCAGTGACGGCTTGAGGCCGCGGTTGGCGCGACGCTCCTCGATATGATCGTGGATCGAAGCGACGCGCTCGATAACCTCGTCGGGAATCGGCACGTCGGGATTCATGTTCTCGACCTGGCTGACCTCGGCGGCGGCGACCTGGTCGATAATGGGCACATCGTCGTGCGAGATGACAGGCGTGGCGTCTTCTTTCATCTTGCGGTAGCGCTGCATCATGTCGGTCTGTAGCTGCTGGGCCGAAGGCGGTGTCCAGATGATGGCGTTGGCACCGGCGGCGATGGTCTCGCGGATGCTCTCGGGCGTCTTGCCGCCCGGCGCGATGAGCGGCAGGTTGGGATAGTGCTCGCGCAGTTCACGCAGGACCTGCGGCGTGTTTTTGCCAGCGGCGATGTTAAGAATCTTGGCGCCGGCGCGCACCTTGGCGTGAGCATCGTCGTCGCAACGTACGACCGTGGCGATGACGGGGATGTCGGCGATGTTGGTGATGTGCTCGACCATCTCGGCGGTGGCGGGGGAGTTGACCACACAGCCCGCCGCACCCTGCATCTCGGAGACGGCTGCCATCTGAACGGAGCGCTTGCCGGTGGTGGTGCCACCGCCCACGCCTACGAAGACCGGGCACTCGGCGACGGTCAGCAGCGCCTGCGTAATGGCGGGCTGCGGCGTGAAAGGGTAGACCGCAAAGACGGCATCGGCGTTGGAGTTGCGGATAACCGCGACATCAGTGGTGTAAATGAGCGACTTGATGCGGCGGCCGAAGAGCGTGAAGCCGCTGGCCTCCTCGATCTCGTCGGGCATGCGGAGGGCCGCCTTGCGCAAACGCCCGTCGATGGGCAGGGGCTCCATAGGGAGCAGGCCGTTGGGCGTGACGGCTACCTGGGGCTCGGTGAACTCGTCTGCGAGCTCGACCTCGGAGAAATCGACCGAGGCGACGATGTCCTCGTGAACCTCGGCGGGCACATCGATGGGAGCTTGGTCGTTTGCCGCGGCAGGCGTGTCGAAGGAGCTGGTGCCGACGAAGGCGTCGACGCGCTCGTTTAGATCGTTGAGGGTATCCATGGAGGCTCGATTCTATGTGATGACGGCCGGCAGGGTGCCGGCAGCGTTGTGCTTGCTAAATCGTTTGACGAGTTGATTTTTCCCCGCCGCGTCCTCCGTTAGACCGAAGGGCGGCGAACGTGAAGGAGCTGTGGTGGCGGTGATCGAGGTGCTATCTTGAAAGTCCCGTTTAAAAGAGAGGTGACGCGGTATGGAATTTTCGGCAATGTTGGGCTCGATTGGCCTATGCGTGGGCGCAATCGTAGCCGCCGCGGTCATCTACTTTGTGGTCACGGCCATTAAGGGCAAAAGGGCCGAACGCAAGGAGCGCACGATGCTTAAACAGCATCGCGACCAGCAGGGCAAACGCGCACGGAGATAGCTTGTTGAGTTTTGGATCCGTGCGCTAGCTGCGTTTTCGGATCAGGGCAATGTAGAAGCCCTCAAATTCGCGGCTGGGCGGAATGGTGAGCGTGCCGGGCAGGCCGTTGGCGATGGCCGATACCTGACCCGCGGCAATGGCCTCGGTCAGGGCGTTGGACTCGATGCGCGGCTCCTCACCAGCTTCCTGGGCACGGCGTGCCTCACTTTCGCTTGGCGTGCCGTCGAGGGGGATGAGCTCGCAGTCCATATGCTTGTCGAGGGCTTCTTGCAGGGCGTCCTCGTTTTCCTGCGGCAAGATCGAACAAGTCGAATAGACGAGCGTGCCGCCCGGTTTGAGGGCTCCCATGGCGCGGTCCAGAAGCGCACGCTGCGAGCGGGCGCATTTGACGAGCAGCTGCTCGGTCAGGCCGCGCAGGCTTTTCTCGTTGCCGCTGATGACGGTGCCCGTGCCGGTGCAGGGAGCGTCGAGCAGGATGCGGTCAAAGCGGAAGAACTCGTCGAGCTCGCGTGCGTCAATGCGCATGACGGGCACGTTTTTGGCGCCCTGGCGGCCCAAGTTTGCCTCGAGCTTCTCGGCGCGGGGAATGCTCATCTCGCAGGCGGTAAGGTGCGCCTGCCCCTGCGTGAGGGCGGCGATCTGCGTCGTCTTGCCGCCAGGGGCTGCGCACATGTCCAGGATGTCCTCGCCTGCCTGTGCGCCCAGGACCAGCGGCGGCATCATGGACGACAAGCTCTGCAGGTAGATCTTGCCGTCGCGGTAGATGTCGAGGTCCCACAGATCGGAAACCTGGGCCTCGGGCAGGATAAAGGCGTCTGGGTACCAGGCGACGGGGTTGTGGGCGATGCCGGCGGCATCGAGCGCCGCAGCGATGTCCTCGGCGGTCGCCCTGAGCGTGTTGGCGCGCAGTGTGACCGGGCGTGTGGCCGCGGCGCCGAAGCCCTCGATCATGAGCTCGGCATCGGCGGGCGCATAGGCGCCGGCGACCGTGTCGACCATAAAGCGTGGCAGGTCGGCGGCGGAGTGTTGGGCGGCAAGCTGGTCGGAAAGCTCAGTAGCAGCAAACTGCCTAAGCTTGAGCTCGGGCTTAACCGGCTTTTTTTGCTTACGACGACGCGGCTTGGACATCCGTCTTTCCTTCCCATCCCAAATTGACTACTTTCCGGACACGCCGCTGCTGGCGTGCTTTAGTACTGGCTCTCGTGCTTGCTAAAGAAGTCGAAGCGCGGGGGCAGCGGCTTCACGCGGTGCTCGCCGGGCTTCTCGCCCAGGATCTCCACGAACTCGTCCGTGGAGGCAAAGATGTTATCCCAGCTAAAGAAAGCGACCGGGTCGACGTCGAAGTACTCGCAGATGAGCTCGCAGCCGGCCGGGACGATGCCGTGCATCAGGACGGTCGCCACGCGCAGCTCGGTAAAGGCGTCGACAAGGGCCTGCGTCATCGCGGCATTGGCCGGCTCGCCCTCGAGCTTGTTGGCGGCCTTGGAGGCGTCGCTCCAGCGCTTGTTGGCGGCGCGCAGGTAGTCGTCGCACACGGCAAGCGCGCGGTGCGTCTCGAACTTGTACATGGCCTGCTCAAAGGCGAGGGCTGCCTGCTGGGCGGCTTCGACCACGGTGTCAGAAGCGGCACCGGCGGGGATGCAGCCGTTGCGGTAGGGGCTCTCGTCGCCTTCCTTGACGGCGACGCCGTAGAAGCAGCTGCGGGCCAGACGGTTGAACACGCCGGTCAGCAGCGCGCTCTCCTTAAGGGCCGGGTCGATAACGCGCTTGTCGTCGCAGGCGCGTACCTCGTTGCCGTCCTTGTCCTTGCCGGTCACACGCGTGTCGTATGCCTTGGGGCTAAAGCTCACCGGCTTTTCGGATAGGCCGAGCGACAGCCAGTGCGCGCGCATCTGCTCGCAGGTGTAGTGGTTGAGCAGGTCGTCTGCCGGCGGGGGAGGCGTCTGCGAGGACGAGCTGGCCTTTTTGCCCATGTAGAGCAGGTGGTAGCAGGCGCTGACGGTGCTCTGCGTGAGGTCCCAGCCCAGGGCCTCCCACATGGCGGTCTGCGCGATGCAGTAGAAATAGATGTTGTCCTGACCGATGAACTGGTAAATCTGAGCGTCGTCAGAGCACCACCAGTCGCGCCAGTCGAGCGAGCTGTGCTGGTAGGTGGGTGCGGGCACCTGCGTGGAGTCGTCGGCAGGCTCGCCCATGAGGGCGGCATCCTGGGCGGCGACGCCCTCGGTCACGCCGGCGGCCTTGGCATCGCGCGCGAGCACGGTACGCGTATAGCTGATGGGCGCCCACAGGCTCTCGGGCCAGCACCAGCAGGTGATGTCGGAGACGCCATCGACCTCGGGCACCGGAACGCCCCAGTCGATGTTGCCGGTGATGCGGAAGGGCACGAGTGCCTTGCCGCTGCGGAAGCGCACGCCACCGTTGGCGAGCACCGCGTGGGCGTCGTCGCGCTCCTTCCAGCTGGGGAAGGTGACGGTAAAGCTGCTCTTGTTGCCCTCGGGCTCCAGCACGGTGTGCTCGGGGAGCTGGTCCTCGACGGCATCGAAGGCCTCGCGGAACTTGTTCTGGATGTAGAGCTGAGCCGGCAGCAGCCACTCCTCCATGGTCTTGGAGACCACGGAGCGAACCTGCGGGTTCTGGGCGAGCTTGGCGGTGTAGGTCTTCATAAAGTCGAGGTAGGCCGGCAGGTCAAAGTAGAGATTGTCGACCGGGCGCAGCTCGGGCACCTCGCCGGTGAGCTGGCTCTTGGGCGCGATGAGCTCCTCGGGCTCAAACTGGTGGCCCAGATCGCACTCGTCGGCATAAGCCTTCTCGGACTTGCAGCCCTGGATGGGGCAGCGGCCGATGACCTGGCGGCCGTTGAGGAACGTGCCGGCCTTGGCATCGTAGAACTGCAGCGTGGAGCGCTTGGAGATGGTGCCCTGCTCGTGCAGGCGCTCGATAATCTCGGCAGTCACCTCGTTGTGGATCTGGGCCGCCGGCTCAAGGCCCGAGCCGCCGTAGATATCGCAGCTGATGTTGTAGTTGTTGAGGGTCGCGGCCTGGCGGGAGTGATTGGACTCGACATACTCGCTAATGGACTTGTCGTAGCCTTCGTTCTCCTTGAGCTTGCGATAGCTCTCCATGATGGGCGAGCCATAGCAGTCGGTGCCCGAGGTGAAGATGACGTTCTCGCGGCCCAGGCGGTCGCGCAGGAAACGGGCGAAGAAGTCGGCCGGGACAAAGACGCCACCAACGTGGCCAAAGTGAAGGCCCTTGTTGCCGTAGGGCTCGCCGGCGGTAACGATGGCGCGGCGAGGCCAGCTGGGACGGTCGTTCATGGAGTATTTGGATGCCATGGGACTCCTTCGCATATGGTGAGAGCGCGGCCGGGCGCAAGGCCTGGCGACGCGGTGGTCAATTCGTGCATATCGCTCGACATTATCGCACATGCGGACGGGTACGTGGCAGGGGCGCTATCCTAAGATGCTATGAATGAGATTTCCAACATACATGCGTTTGAGGACGAGGATTTTCTGCACGCCTGCTTTGTGTGGGGAATGGCCGTGCTTGGCGCATTTGCCGTGTGCCTGGTGCCGGTGTTTATGCTGCTGGGCGGGCCCGCGGACTTGGATGCGGCTGACGTGGGTGGTTGGACGGCCGTTTTGGGCTGGATAGTCGGCTTGGCTGCGGTTTCGGCGGCGTCATTTGCCGTGCACGAGCTGGTGCACGGTGTGTTTTTTAAGTTGCTGGCGCCTGCGGGCGCGAAGGTGACCTTTGGGGCGAATCGCGAGACGGCGATGATCTATGCCTGCGCCGAGGGCGTGGTCTATTCGCGCCGGCGGTACGTGGCAGTTTGCCTGGCGCCGACGGTTGTTGTGACGGCGGCGTTTGCCCTGGGGTTTGCGTTTTCGGGCTATCCGCTGCTGTGCTACCTGGCGGCCGGCTTGCATTTGTCGGGCTGTGTGGGCGACTGGTATTACGTGCGGACCATCCTGCGCGACCGCTGCATTGTCGCCTGCGAGGATACGTCCTTTGGCGTCCGCTTTTTCGCAAGGTAGTCTTTTGGGATGATTTTTCTGGGACGGGGATTAAAAAATCATTGTGGGAGAGGAGATGTCCATGAAGCCGTTGCTGCTGCATGCTTGCTGCGCGCCGTGCTCGCTGGAGCCGGTTCGCCTGCTGCGCGAGGAAGGGTTTGAGCCCACGATCTGCTGGACAAACCCCAATATTCAACCGCGTGATGAATGGCAGCGGCGTTTGGACGAGCTGCGCCGGTGGTGTGCCGATGGCGACATCGAGCTCATCGAGGCGGGGGAGGACCGCGAGCGCTGGGAGGCCGGCGTGGCCCCGCTGGGCGCCGATCGACCCCGTCGCTGTCGCGCGTGCTATGCCTTGCGTCTGGCCGAGGCATGCCGTGTGGCTCAGGAGCGTGGGTTTGAGTTTGTGGGCACAACGCTCGCCGTCTCGCCGTATCAGTTGTTCGAAACCTGCAATGACGTGCTTGAGCGCTTGGCGGCGGCACATGGGCTCACCCCGGTCATTCGCGATTTTCGCCCGTATTACCCCGAGGCCACGCGTCGTTCGCGCGAGCTTGGCATGTATCGACAGAATTACTGCGGCTGCCGGTTCTCGGCCGTCGAGGCGGCCATGGATCGAGCCCGCATCCGCGACGAGCGCAAAGCCGCCAAAAAGTAGTTCATTTGGGACGTCAGCCTGCTAGGATGTAGAGCGGACTTTAGCTATATAAGGAGAATCCGACGTGTCTATGCGTACCGATGATTTTGACTACAACCTTCCTGAGGAACTGATCGCCCAGGCGCCTGCCGAGCCGCGTGACTCCTGCCGTCTGCTGGTGGTGGATCGCAGGGGCTCCCAGGCGGGAACGCCGCTGGAGCACGGCGGTACCGTTGAGCACCGTATCTTCCGCGATATCATCGACTATATCGAGCCGGGCGATGTGCTCGTCATCAACAAGACGCGCGTGATGCCGGCCCGCCTGATCGGTCGCAAAGCCGGCTCGGGTGGCGTGGTCGAGACGCTGCTGCTCAAGCGCCGCGAGGACGTGGATCCGCTGGGCCATGTTTGGGAGTGCCTGGTCAAGCCGGGTAAGCGTCTGAAGCCCGGTGCTCAGATTGAGTATCGCGCCGGTGGCGCCCATGCGCCCGAGGGCGCGCCCGTGGTGCTGACGGCCGAGGTCATCGACTTTGTCACCGATAGCCGCGGTGGCCGTCTGGTGCGCTTTGAGCCGGCCGGTTGCAATGCCGCCGGCGAGCCGCGCACGCTCGACGAGGCCATCCATGCTGCCGGCCACGTGCCGCTGCCGCCCTACATTACCGATTACGAGGGCGATCCCGAGAAGTACCAGACCGTCTACGCCATGAAGGAAGAGCACTCGGCTGCCGCTCCCACGGCGGGTCTGCACTTTACCCCCGAGCTTATGGCCGCTATCGAGGTCAAGGGTGCGAAGTTTGCCGCCGTCGAGCTCGAGGTGGGCATCGATACCTTCCGTCTGGTGGAGGAGGACGATCCCACGCAGCATGTGATGCACACCGAGCGCTACCACGTGTCGCAGGAAGTTGTCGACGCCGTGCATAAGGCGAAGGCCGAGGGACATCGCGTGATCGCCGTCGGCACCACCGCGGTGCGCTCGCTCGAGAGCGCGTTTGACGCAGACGCGCCGGTGTCCGATCCGGCCGTGACGGCGCGCTATTTTGAAGGCCGCGAGGATGGCGCCGACACGCTCGGCCGCGGTGACATCGTGGTACGCGAGAACGCGACAACGCAGCTCTACCTCATGCCTGGCTCGACCTATCACGTGGTCGACGCACTGATCACCAACTTCCACGTGCCGCGTTCCACGCTCATGATGCTCGTGAGCGCGCTTGCCTCCCGCGACCAGATCATGGATGCCTACGCCGCCGCTATCGAAGAACGTTATCGCTTCTTCAGCTTTGGCGATGCCATGCTCATTTGTTAGTTACGCGGTTCTACGAACCGCGTAACGGCTCGACGCTGCGCGGGCCGCATTTGGACAATCTGACGTTCAACTTCAAGGGCGCGACCTTTGTAGTTACGCGGTTTTACCAAACCGCGTAACCAGTTGACGCTGCAAACCCACCAGAGCGGCAATCTGCCTTTCAACTTCGGCGGCATGACCAGAAGGTCAATGCCGCCTTGTTTCAAGGCACCTTGCTCGCTCTGGCGGGTTTTCGCTGTCGGTGCCAAAACACCGGCGTTGCCTTGGCTGTCAATGTGGCACTTGGGGACGTTCCTTTTGTGCCGGCACCTGGGGACGTTCCTTATGTCAAGAAGTTATTACAAGAGGGATAGGTTGCCTTACGCCAATCAAAAGTTGCGGTGAGATAGTTCTTGAATTGGCCTTTTTGATGGCTAAACAGGAACTATCTCACCGCAACTGCGTTGAGCGTTTTTTGGCGGCTGGTTTACTTGCTTGCGAACAGCCAGATGAGGACGATCACCAGAATCGCGGCGACAATGCAGACGATGGCTCCGGTGAATTTGATGCGTGAGTCGCGGGTGCGCTCGCGCACGTCGTCCTCGGCGGCTTCGAGTTGAGCCACTTCACGCTCAGTTTCGGCGTGCTCGGCCTTATCGCGGGCCAGGGAGCCCGCGAGCGATTCGGTAATCTCGGGATGGTCATGCACCTCGGTCGCCTGCTCGATGATCGACTGTGCGTGCGCGACGTCCGCCTGGGCATTGGCAATAGCCTGCTCTTGCTCTCGACGCGCTTTGTCCTCGGCGGCGATCTTCTCGCGCAGTTCGCGCTGGCGCGTTGCGGCGGCGGCTTTTGCGGTCTGCAGCTCGTCGCGCGCGGCATCGGCCTCGGCCGTCACGGCCTGATGGGCTCGCTTGGCGTCGGCGATGGGGGCTTGCGCCTGCTCGACGGCGTGCTCGGCGGCTGCGAGCGAGTGCTCAAGATCGGCGGTGATGCGAGGGACATCTTCCTCGGCTTTGCGCAGGGCATCGGCCGTGTCGGAGATCTGCATCGAAAGCTCGCTGGTGCGCACGGTGTAATTGGCGGGATTTGCCGAAGGATTGCGCTGCAGCTCGGCATACTCGTGGCGCAGCGTTTCAAGTTGAGCACGCGTGGCGTCGACGGCTTGCTGCGCGGCGGCAACGCCGGCGTCGCGTTCGGCCTGCACCTTGTCGCGGATGCGCTTGGAATCCTCGAGGCGTCGAACGAGCCGGTTACCGGTCTCGCGCGAGCTGGCTTCGCGCGCCTCCACCGCGTCGAGTGCGGCTTTGAGACGCCGCTCGGTGGCATCGTCCTCTTCTTTTATTTGTTCGAGCTGTGCCTTGAGCCCTGCTGCCTTGGCAGCATGGGTATCGCGGCCGATTTGTGCAGCCGCGGTGGTCTTTTGTGCCGTGTCGATAGTCTGGCGCTGCTCGGCGACGATTTGGTCGTAGCGGCCTGCGATGTCCTGGCGCGTCTCGAGCTCCTCGCCTTGGTCGGCAATGCGCTGCTCAAGTTCGGCCAGGTGGGCGCGGGCGTCCGCGAGTGCCTTCTTTGCGGCATTCATCTCGCGCATGGCCGAGGCTCCCTGCGCGATAAAGGCGCCCACGGCGCTGGCGGTGTTTGAGACGGCGCCTCCCAGATCGCGGCTGGCTGCGGGGGTGTGCGGGGCGGTCGGGTGAGCGGCGTTTTCCGTGCCCACATCGGGCGCCTGTGACGTGGCGATGCTGCCGGTGCCGCCCTCGACTACGGAAAAGCCGGCAGCGTGCGGATCAACTGCATCGGCGCCAATGGTGGGATGCTCGAGCTGCAGGAACGAGGGCATGGTGCTGCCTTGGTCGGCAACGGGGGTCTCGCCGGGCACGAAGGTCGAGGCGGCCTCGGCGGCCTCCTCTTCTTCGGTGTCGATATCAGCGTCGGCCACGGCGTCTTTCATCGCTTTGACGGCATCCATCATGGAGTCCATGACGGCATCGAGCTCTTCTTCCGAAGACACCTTGATGGGGCCTTCTTCTTGCGGGGCGGCGTCCTTTTCGGGGGCGTCGTCCTGAGCGGCCGAATCGTCGTTTTGCTCGCCGGCATCTTCGGCCGCAGGGATTTCCGTCGCAGCGCCGTTATCCAGAGTGGCGTCGTCGACGTCGGTATCATTGCAGGTCGCAGCGTCAGTATCTGCGGCGACGTCTGCTGAATCATCAATATGCTGTTGAGTCTGGGGGTCCAGCTCGTCTGTCATAGGCATGTGCTCCTCATCGTTGTTTGTCACCCTATGATAAAGTCTCGCGCCGACATCCCGCGCGCTGCAGCAAAGTTTCAAAACGTGTTCGATGGCTCGCTTGGATAACAAAAATTCGGCCTTCTTATTCAGTTTGTGCTTGACATTCCCTTCGCCGAATGACGTTGCGCCGTTCGCCTGCTGCAGTCTTTATTTTTCACTTGAACCCGTTAAAGTTGCATTTCAGCTTTTGGCGCGTGAAGTTGGATACGCGCAGTCGGCGGGCGTGCCCGTCGCGATTTTGAAAGGACTTCGTATGGGACTTTTCACTGGTAAGACCGTGATCGTCACCGGCGGCGGCAAGGCCACGCTTAAGGACGGCTCTGCTGGCTCCATCGGCTACGGCATCGATATCGCTTTTGCCAAGGAAGGTGCGAACCTCGTTATCACCGGTCGTAACGTTGCTAAGCTCGAGGCTGCCAAGGAGTCTCTTGAGGCTGAGTACGGCGTCAAGGTTCTGCCTGTTCAGGCCGATGTCTCCGCCGGCCAGGACAACGAGGCCGTCGTGCAGAACGTTATCGACAAGGCGATTGAGGAGTTCGGTCGCATCGACGCCGTCGTCAACAACGCTCAGGCCAGTGCCTCGGGTGTGACCATCGCCGACCACACCATGGATCAGTTTAACCTGGCCATTTATTCCGGTCTGTATGCCACCTATCTGTACATGCAGAAGGCCTATCGGCACCTGAAGGAGACCAAGGGCTCCGTGGTCAACTTTGCCTCGGGCGCCGGCCTGTTTGGCAACTACGGCCAGTGCAGCTATGCCGCTGCCAAGGAGGGCATCCGCGGTCTGACTCGCGTTGCAGCCAACGAGTGGGGCAAGGACGGCATCAACGTCAACATCGTGTGCCCGCTTGCTTGGACCGCTGCGCTCGAGAACTTCCAGGATGCCTATCCCGAGGCGTTTAAGGCCAACGTCCACATGCCGCCGGCAGGCCACTACGGCGACGTCGAGAAGGAAATCGGCCGCGTGGTCGTTCAGCTCTGCGGCCCCGACTTTAAGTACATGAACGGTGAGACCGTCACCCTCGAGGGTGGCATGGGTCAGCGCCCCTAACAGTTACGGCGTTTTACCAAACGCCGTAACGGGCCGACGCTGCAAACCCGCCAGAGCGGCAATCTGCCTTTCAACTTCGGCGGCATGATCAAAAGATCAATGCCGCCTTGTTTCAAGGCACCTTGCTCGCTCTGGCGGGTTTTCGCTGTCGTTGACAAGGCATCGGCGTTGCTGTGGCAGTCGGAAATGATCCGTTGGGGACGGAGGAAAACGGATCATTTTTATCCTGATGCATTGGTGTAAGTGGGCAGGTTTCCTTTGCGCCAGTTTCTGTCGAGTCGGTGCTCCTTGCGGGTTGCCCGTATAATGGTTTGCGTATGAACCGCAACCAAGGAGTTCCAGTTTATGGACCAGAGCCTTTTTAAATTCGACCTGATCGCCGAGGACCCGACGACGCACGCGCGTGCCGGCGTACTGCACACCCCGCACGGCGATATCGAGACGCCGATCTTTATGCCCGTGGGCACCAAGGCAAACGTCAAGGGTATTCCTACCGAGACCGTCAAACAGCTCGGCGCCCAGATCGTGCTTGCCAACACCTATCACCTGTCCATGCGTCCCGGCGAGGACACCATTGCCGAGCTGGGCGGCCTGCACAAGTTTATGAACTGGCACGGCCCCATTCTTACCGACTCGGGCGGCTTCCAGGTGTTCAGCCACAACGACGCCGTCAAGCTCACCGACGAGGGCGTGCGCTTTATCGTCAACGATTACGACGGCCGCCACGTGTTCTGGACGCCCGAGGACAACATGGAAATCGCCATGAAGCTCGGCTCCGATATCTGCATGCAGCTCGACCAGTGCCCGGGCTATCCCGCCACGCGCGCCTACGTCGAGCGCGCCGTTGAGCTGTCGAGTATGTGGGCCGAGCGCTGCTATAAGGCGCATACCCGCGATGACCAGGCGCTCTTTGGCATCGTCCAAGGCGGCATGCACCTGGACCTGCGCCTGCGCTCGCTGCGCCATCTGGAGGAGTGCGGCGACTTCCCGGGTTACGGCATCGGCGGCTATTCGGTGGGCGAAGACCACGAGACCATGTTCGAGACGCTGGCGCCGCTGGTTTCCGAGTACATGCCTAAGCACAAGCCGCGCTACCTCATGGGCGTCGGCAACCCTACCACGCTTGTGCGCGGCGTGGGCGTGGGTATCGACATGTTCGACTGCGTGCTGCCGACGCGCACCGGCCGCATGGGTACGGCGTTCTCCAGTGAAGGTCGCCTTAACTTCCGCAACGCGCGCTTTGCGCACGACGACGGCCCTATCGACCCCACCTGCACCTGCCCGGTGTGCACGGGCGGCTACAGCCGTGCGCTCATCCGTCACATGGTCACGCAGAAGGAGATGCTCGGCGGTATTCTGCTGTCGATGCACAACATCTACTACCTGCTCAACCTTATGCAGCGTGCCCGTCAGGCCATTATCGAGGGCCGCTACGGCGTGTTTGTGAGCGACTGGATGAACAGTCCTGCGGCGGTGGATTACTAAGAGCCGCGACCGCTGACCGATGCCTTGCAAGCACTTGATGCATCGTGGGTACCATACCGAATAGTTGATGTTCGGGCGGGTGTTTGACGCATGGCGTCGACCCCGCCCGTTTCTATTTTCGATAGGAGTGCCCATGATTAAGAATGAGAACGTCGAGGGCGAGCCGGCTTACGACGAGACGTACCGGCGCGGTCCCGTGGTCATGCGCGGCCCCATGATTCCCAAGGACAACACCTACGCCAACCTGCTGGCACCCGAGGACTCGACCGACTGGTTGCACACCGACCCCTGGCGCGTGCTGCGCATTCAGGCAGAGTTCGTCGATGGCTTTGGCGCGCTTGCCGAGCTTGGTCCTGCGGTGACCATCTTCGGCAGTGCCCGCACGCCCAAGACAGATCCGCTCTACAAGGCGGCTCGCACGGTCGGTCGCAAAATCGCCCAACGCGGCGTGGCGGTTATCACCGGCGGTGGCCCCGGCGTCATGGAGGCGGCCAACAGGGGAGCGGCGAGCGTGAACGGCAAGTCGGTCGGCTTGGGTATCGAGCTTCCGCACGAACACGGGCTCAACAAATACGTGAACCTCGGCATGGATTTTCGTTACTTCTTTGTGCGCAAGACCATGTTCGTCAAATACAGCTCGGGCGCCATCGTGTTTCCCGGCGGCTTTGGCACGCTCGACGAGATGTTCGAGGTGCTCACGCTGGTGCAGACGCACAAGGTCAAGCGTATGCCGCTCGTTTTGGTGGGCACCGAGTACTGGCAGGGCCTGTTCGACTGGCTCAACGGCCCGGTGATGGACGCCGGTATGATTAGCCCGCTCGATCCGGAGCTGGTGCACATTACCGACGACCTCAACGAGGCCGTCGATATCGCCCTGAGCGGGCTGATGTAGGGCGAGCGCGCCTGTCGTTGTAGTGATGAGAAGGCAGACTGATGCTATTTAACATCAGTCTGCCTTCTAAACTGGGTATACTGATGCAAAAGACGAGAGCGAGGAGGTCGCGTATGTCTACTGCAACGGTTAAGCCTACGACGGTTCGCATCGAAGAGGGGCTCAAGGAACAGGCGACTGAGTTCTTGGATACAGTTGGCCTGAGTCTCAATTCGTATCTCAACCTTGCTGTTCGGCAGCTGGTAAATCAGCGAAAGATTCCGTTTGAGATTGTGGGTCGGCCCGAAGTTCCCAACGAGGCGACGAGGCGCGCCATGGTGATTGCCGAGGCTCATGAGTTGGGGATTCTGCCAGACGACAGCCCGTCATTCAATAACGCTGATGAGCTTATATCGTTCCTCGATGAGGACTAGCGATGTTTGAGATTAAAGTCGAGGCTCAGTTTAAGGCGGATTACAAACGGACGACGCGCATCCATCCGCAGCTAAAAACCGAGTTTAAGGCGGCAGTCGCAGAGCTTGCAGCTCGCGGCTCGCTTCCCGCGGAATATGGCGCCCATGAGCTTTCAAACCCGGGCGGCAATTACAACGGCCACATCGATTTCCATCTATCCGATGGCTTGGTCGATGTGACCGTTCTCTACTTGCCGCATAAGACTAATCCTGTGATCCGACTGGTCAGAATGGGCTCGCATGAGGAACTGTTCCGGGGCCCGCAGGGCTGATTGCCGATTTCTAAGTTGCGGTGGAATAGGGATTGATTTGCGGCTGATAAGCCAAAAAACAGTCCCTATTCCACCGCAAGTGGTGGGGATGTCCTGCCTGTTGACGTGGCATCTGGCTTTCCCTTGTGGTTGATTTCGTCTAAGAGCTCCGCTGCGATCTCGCTGTTTTTGAACCTGATGCTGCAGTCTTCTTTCTTGGGGAAAGCTAGTAGCGGGATCGTTCCGTACCAGATAGTTTCTTCGTCAATTATCGCTGCACACAAACGTCCTTCTGCTCTAATGGCATGCTCGACGTTCATTTTTGCCAAAGTCTCGCTTGCATCTTCGCGCGGAGTCGAGGCAATGAAAAACTCAAGAGCAATCCCTCGGGCAGTGGCACCTTTGATTGCATCGCCGAGCTTTGCGAGGCAGGCGGCGGATGCGTAGGGCGCGGCAATGAAGATGCTCTTAGCGGCGCCAACGATGTCTTCAACCAGAGTCTCTACGGCATTAGCCGGTTCTATGAGAATGTTTTGATCGGACTGCTCGCTGCCTCCGGTCACGTAGACTTCGTACCCGAGCTTGGCGTAGGTCTTGAGTCTCTTCTGGTACATGCGGGCGAGCATGGGTATAGATAAATCAACGTAGTCGAATATCTCAACCCGTCGCTTACCCTCGTGGCTTCTATGGAGCCTGCCCGCCTGCTGCGTGATGCTGCCGTCCCACGATATCGGCGTGGCAATGAGTAGAGTGTCAAGGTAGGACAGATCGAAGCCCTCGCCCAAAAGGCTTTCGGTGGCGACGATGATTCGATGTTCATGCTCGAAGCGGGGAAGACTGCTCAGTATCGTTTTTCTTTCTTTGGCGTCGATTTCCCCGGTCAGGAGAACGGGTTCGTGTCCTTGGTTTTTGAGCATCCCGAACAGCTCCTCGGCATGCTTTTTCCTTTTAGTCAGCACGAGCGGATGCCGGCCGTTTGACGCAGCTTCAATAGCGTCGTTGACAATCAATTCGTTTCTAGCTGCATGCGTGCACAGCAGGTCGAGAATCTGATTGAAGCTTGCACCTGGCTCGTAGGCGGGTAGTCGAATTCCAGTAAAACGAGGCCGTACGATGCGCTGGATGCCCTGCTGAATCGCTTGCGCTTTTGGATCGATAACATAACGGAGCGGGCCGCAGAGCATGGAGAGCGCCCGCGTAAGGCCGTCGGATCGTTCGGGCGTCGCAGAAAGGCCGTATACGTATTTGGCCGGGGCGGACTTGAGAATAAGCTCGAGCTGTGGTGCGGCGGCATGGTGGCATTCGTCGCAGATAATGAGGCCGTAATTACGAACAAGGCCCTTAACTACCGGCTCTCCGGTTTGACGGTCTTTGCCAGATAACGACTGGAACGAAGCGATGTCGACGAGGCCGCTTACGGCCATTTTGCCTCCTCCTATTTGTCCGATGACCGGAGGCTGCCTTTTGCTGATTCGTCCTTTTGGGGTTCGGACGGGCTCCCTGTTGTCCGTAATGTCGATAAATCGCTCGAGCTGGGATTTCCATTGGGTTATGAGTGCGGTTTTGGGAACGATGACGAGCGTTGGAAGACCAATGGATGCAATAAGATAAGCTCCGACGACTGTTTTACCGAAGCCTGTCGGCGCGGACATGATTCCGTCTTCGTATATGAGCATCTGATCAGCGGCGATTTGCTGCTCAGGGCGAAGGACTCCTTTAAATGCCATAACAATCGGATTGCCCGATTTGCGCTCGTCTGAATAGTGGGCGGTAACGCCGGTCTCTTGAACTAGCTGCTCAAGTTGAGTTTTGCAGCCCCGGGGAATTGCAACATGACCATCTCTCAGTTCGCTAAGGTCTATGAGTCGCGGTTTGCCGAATACTGATTGATGCATGGACTGCGCGCGATAGAATGCCGGATTGGCAAATGTCGCAAGTCCGCGGATTTCCATTTGAGCTGCTGGACTCAGAGACTTCTCGGGGATGTACAGCATATCGGCTTGAATAACGGGCAGCGATGAGGGAAAGTCCCGCGATGTGAGTGGTAGTCGCTTTCGTGGTCTTTGGGCATACCGTTTGCCCTTGTTTGCCACCGTAGTTGTTGCTGGTCCGTGTGGGTTGTTTCCAGGGGCCTCAATCAGATCTTGCACCGTCGAGCGCGGAATCAGCTGGACTTGTGATAGATAGAGCCATTGGTCGGGAAAGGGCTTGAATTGTTCGTCTACAAATACACTGTTTCCTTCACGTTGCGCCTTGCCTTGAAAGGGGAGTGCGATGAGGTTTCCGAAGCCTCCATCGGGAATAGTGGCCTGAGCGGGTAGCATTCGATCAAAGGCCTCGAACGTGATTGTCTTATTATGCGCCGCAGCTTCGGTTATGAGGCAACTTCCAAACTCTCGGGCAGCCTTTGCGCTGATTGGCTCGAGGAAGAAAAACCAGATGTGGGCGCCGTTGCCGGACCTTGAGCGCTCAACGGCGGCGTTAATGCCCCGTCGTATTGCAACAAGCCGTACGGCATTTGTTGCCTCTTTCCAGTCCGCTTTGTCAAAATCGATGACGAGAACTTTCGTGTTGCAGTTCCTATCGAGAACATATTGCCCGAGGACATCGCGGAACCGGTCATCGTTGCCTTTAAAGTGAGCAATGATTGCGGCATCGCTTAATTCCGGGAAGACGCGATTGCTGCATTCTACACATTTAACTCTTTGATGGGCTGCTTTGGGGCAAATTCCTGGCTCCCACTCATTAGCACAAGCAGGCGTATAGCCAATGCCCCCGTCCTTTCTGCGATATCCATGAGCGTAAACATCTTTGCGCCCGGTAAAGAGACTGCGAAAGAGCTCGAGTTTATCGCGTGCTGGGCTCGCGCTGGTGACGATGCCCTCGATTTGTGCTCGTTCATCGAACAAAGCGCCAGCTTCTTCCCACTCTTCTAGCGTTGCGTAGCGTACGTCTGAACCGTTGTTGCAAATGACGATTTGTCGGTGTTGGTCCGATATATGTGTGATCGTCTGATCGTATTTAAATTGTGCGGTCCCAAAGAGGGCGTATTGATGCATGGCGTTGCCCATTTGAATGCCGTCCTTGTATTGGAGTTGTTGAGACGAGGGTACGGCATTACGGCTTTTTGGGATATGTAATTTCGATTCAAGTTTGCTAATGGCAAGGGATTATTCTGCGAGCGGCTTTCGGTCGATGCCAAGGCGCGCGACGGCCCTTGATAATCAGGGTTTGCGGTCATATGGGTAGCCGGAGGCGTAAAGAGCGGACCTCATTCAGACCCGGTGGGCAAAAAATGGCAAATATGAGTACTGTTGCTCGGTTAGTCTCATATCATTTGAGAAGTATCTAAGACCAATTGACTGAGTTTTAGTATATTCACCCCCCCCTAAACACGACGATTCGGGGCTTTATGGAGCTTGAAATCGGTGGGAGCGGGCAATTTCAGCGAAATTTTGCTGTTACTAAATTTATGACAGTACTCATATTTGCCATTTTTTGCCCACCGGGTACCGCTAGGGGCTAGTCGAAGCTCCCCTAAACAGCTGGGAATGCGCCGATCGTCAGCATATCTCGTATATGGATGGCTCAGCAAAAGAAGTTGCGGTGAAATAGGGATTGATTTGTGGCCATACGCCAAAAACAGTCCCTATTCCACCGCAAGTGGTAAAGGTGCCCCTAGTGGATGGGCTGGTAGCGGGGACAGTAGCTAATGGCGATGGCGTCGACGCCTACATGGGTGGCGATGGTGCAGCCGATGGGGCCGGTGCCGGCGTCCACGTAGTTCTGGCCTGCGAGTGCTTGGTTGACGAGCTCCTGCTCCTCGGCGGCGCCGGTCGTGAGCACGCGCACGCTGGAGCCCGGATGTTCGGCCAAAAATGCAAGGCAATCGGCCATGGTGTTGGCAACGATGCGCTTGGCACCGCGGCCCTTTTTGATGGCCTTGATCTCGCCCGATTTCCACTCCGGCGAAACGGCCAGGCGAATGTTGAGCATCTGCGTGAGCTGGCCGGCGAGTTTGGGCGCGCGACCGTTCTTAACGAGGTTCTCGAGCGTGCGGGGAATCAGCAGCAGGTGGGCGTCGGGCAGCATCGCGCGAATCTGTGCCTCGGTCTCGTCCAGGCTGCGGCCGTCCTTGCGCATGGCCAGCGCGTACTCCACCAGCAGGCCCTCGGCGCCCGAGCCGGTGCGCGAGTCGATGCAGCGCACGTCGAGCTCGTGCGTTTCGGCCGTCAGGCTGGCGTTGGCATGGCAGGCGGACCACTCGCTGCACAGCGAGATAAAGATGGCGCTGTCGTGGCCGTCGGCGAGCACGCGGTCAAAGAGTGCCTTGAACTCGCCGGCGCTCGGCTGCGAGGTGTGCGGCAGCTGCTCGGAGCCGGCCATGCGGGCGACGTACTCCTGGGCGGTAATCTGCACTTGGTCGAGCAGGTCCTCGCCTTCGATAATCACATGCAGCGGAATCACGTAAATGCCGAGCTCTTGGGCGCGGGAGGGGGAGATGTCCGACGTGGAGTCGGTTATGATGGCAAAAGACATAATTGCACCTTTCGTTGGGGCGCTTGCGCGCCGCCTTCTGAGAGCAAAGTGCGACAAGTATAGTAGAGTCGTTCCACATTACTAGGTTCAATTGTTGAATAGTCAACAGTTTGAAGTGTCGGTGTGGAAATCGTCAACTGGGGAAGAGGAATGCCGATGGGGGCGTTGGAGATAGGCAAACGGCCGGTCGTGCTGTTCGATTTCGATGGCACGGTGGCCGATACGGGTCGGGCGGTGATGACCTCGACGCGCAAGACGCTGGCTGCGCGCGGGTTTTCGGAGGCGCAGATGGGTGATCTGCGCCGCATGATCGGGCCGCCCCTGTGGAAGAGCTTTCACGACTTTTACGGCTTTTCCCGCGAGGAGTCGCTTGTGGTGGCCGACGAGTACCGCGCCTTTTTTGATGAGCTGGGACCGGAAGAGTACCCCGTGTTCGATGGGATCCCCGAGCTGCTGGATGGGTTGGTCGCCCAGGGCAAGCGTATGGCCGTGGCGACGTCGCGCATGGAGGCAAAGTGCATCGACATGGTACGTGAGCTCGGGCTTTCTCAGTTTGAGGCGGTGGTCGGCATGAATCCGCCGCAGGGACGCGAGATCAAGGCGGATTCGGTCCGCGATGCGCTGGCGGCTCTGGGCGCGACGGCCGACGACGCCGTGATGATCGGCGATCGCTTTAACGATGTGGAGGGCGCGCACGCGATGGGCGTGCCGTGCATCGGCATCTATTCGGGCGCGGCGGCGCCGGGCGAGCACGAGGCGGCGGGTGCCGATGCGGTGGTGCACTCGGTGGCCGAGCTTGCTAAACTTTTCGCTATCTAATGACGTGATGTGAGGGGCGGGCACGCTCGCCGCTCATTGCTAAGGAGGTCGTCCATGAATCAGGTGGAGCAGAGCGTTGCCGAGTATGTCGACGAGGTCTGGGAGGATGTCGTCGCCGATATCGAGCAGCTGGTGAGTTATCCGTCCGTGGCAGTTTCTGCTGATGCGGAGCCCGGCGCGCCGTTTGGCCGCCCGGTCCGTGACGCACTCGATTGCGCGCTCGGCATCGCGCAAAAGCTCGGCTACCTGACGAGCGACGACGAGGGCTTTGTGGGAATCGCCGATATTCCGGGCCGCGGCGATAAGCAGCTCGCGACCATCTGCCATGTGGACGTGGTACCCGCTGGCCCCGGTTGGAACACCGACCCGTTTGCGATGGAGCGCCGCGAGGGCTGGCTGCTCGGCCGTGGCGTGATCGATGACAAGGGTCCGGCGGTGTTGTCGCTCTATGCCGGCGCCTACCTGCTCAAGCACGGCATTGTGCCGCGCTATACCTTCCGTGCGCTGCTGGGCTGCGATGAGGAAGTGGGCATGTCCGACGTTCACCATTATCTGGAGAACCACGCAGACCCCGACTTTCTATTTACGCCCGATGCCGAGTTCCCGGTCTGTAATGCCGAGAAGGGCCAGTTTGGGGCGACGTTTGTGAGCCCCAAGATCGACGGCGGGCGCATTGTGTCCTGGAGCGGTGCCGAGGCGAGCAACGCCATTCCGTCGCAGTCTATCTGCGAGCTTGCGATTGCCGCCGATGAGCTGCCGGCACCCGCTGAGAATGCCGACCGCCTGGAGATCACCGCACTCGATAACGGGCATGCGCAGATTTTCGCCCACGGCATTGGCGGTCATGCCTCGATGCTCGAGGGAACGATCAATGCCGTCGGCCTCATCGTGGCGTATCTGCGTGAGGCCGAGGACGCGTTTGGTGCGCGCGACGAGCGCCTGCTGACGCCTGCCGAGCATGAGTTTGTCAAGTTTCTGGCCTTTGTGCATGCGGACGCCTATGGTCGCGGCCTGGGTATCGATGCGACGAGCGCGGCGTTTGGCCCGCTCACGTGCAACCCCGGCGTCATCCGTGTGGCGGATGGCCATATCGAGCAGGTCATCGACGTGCGCTTCCCCGATAGCACCAGCGCCGATACCATCTGCGAGCAGCTTGAGCCGCTCGTGGGCCGCTTTGGTGTGACGTATCGCGTGGGTCGTGCCAAGGTGCCGTTCTCGGTCTCTGCCGACGATCCGGCCGTGAAGGCGCTTATCGATACCTATAACGAGTTTACGGGCAAGCATGCCGAGCCCTTTGCCATGGGCGGCGGCACGTACGCGCGCAACTTTGCCCGCGCCGTATCGTTTGGCCCCGAGGAGACCGGCCTGGAGCTGCCCGCATGGGGCGGCCAGATGCACGGCCCCAACGAGTGCGCCAACGAGGAGCAGCTCAAGCAAGCACTCAAGATTTACATCGTGGCAATCCTGCGCCTCAACGAGCTCGAACTATAAGATTACGCGGTTTCCCAATCTAAGTTGCGGTGGAATAGTTCCTAGAATGGGCCATTTGATGGCCAAACAGGAATTATTTCACCGCAACTTCGTTTTTATTGGTGTAAAAGGCGGGTCATGCTTGGTGGTGAATTTGTTATTCGTTTGTAAAGCCGAGCCGCGCTTGCGGTAAGGGTCTATCAGATGCCCGTAAGAAACCGCAGTTGGCGCGAGCGCTGCCCGGTCGGGGCCGTATCTTTCCAAACAGCAAAGCGGGCAGGGTGCCCGCGATTCGCATGTATGAAAGGAAGATCATGCTCGATCAGGCTTATTCTCGTCGTCAGTTCCTCGGCCTCGCTGGTGGTCTTGCCAGCATCGTCGGCCTCGGCCTCGTTGGCTGCGGTGGCGCAGGCGCTTCCAACGCTGCCGACAAGGGTAGCGCCGCCGCTGCCGAGTCCGTCTCCGGCGAGGTGACCTACGACGGCGCCTCTTCGTTCCAGGCTCTCGTCGAGGCCGCTGCCGAGAAGTTCATGGATGCCAACCCGGACGTCTCCGTCTCCGGCTCGGGCAACGGTTCGGGCAAGGGCCTGACCGCTGTCGCCGCCGGTACCGTTACCATCGGTAACTCCGACGTCTTCGCCGAGACCAAGCTCGAGGCCGACCAGGTCAAGAACCTCGTCGACCACGAGGTCGCCGTTGTGGGCATGGGTCCCGTCGTCTCCAAGAACGTGACGGTCGACGACCTGTCCCTTGAGCAGCTCAAGGGCATCTTCTCCGGCCAGATCACCAACTGGAAGGAGGTCGGCGGCGACGACGCCACCATCGTCGTGCTCAACCGCAAGGCCGGCTCCGGTACCCGAGCCACCTTCGAGGCAGCCGTCTTTGGCGACGAGGCCGTCGACTTTAAGGGCGACGCCGAGCTCGACAAGTCCGGCGATGTCCAGACTCAGATGGGCAGCACCGACAACGCCATCTCCTACCTGGACTTCTCGCACTTCGATGACTCCAAGTTCAACGCCATCAAGGTTGAGGGCGTGGAGCCCAAGAGCGCAAACGTCACCGACGACTCCTTTAAGATCTGGGCTACCGAGCACATGTACTGCGCTAAGGACGCCGACGAGGCCACCAAGGCCTTCCTGGAGTTCATGCTTTCCGACGACGTCCAGGGCAAGCTCGTCGAGGAGCAGGGCTTCATCCCCGTCTCTGCCATGAAGGTCGTTAAGGATGCCAGCGGCAAGGTCTCCGCTAAATAAGTAATCGCCCCGGAAAGGTTTGCAATGGCAAAACAGCTGCCAAAGCGCGACCTTGAGAACGTGGGCCTGGGCGTCACGGGCGCGTGCGTAGCGCTCGTGACGCTTGTCGTTGCCGCGCTCATCTTTATGGTCGCCCAAAAGGGCCTCTCGGCTTTTCTCAAGGACGGCGTTTCGGTCGTCGAGTTCTTCACCGGCACCAAGTGGGACCTAGCCAACACAGCCGAAAACGGCCTGCCCTATACCGGCGCCCTGCCCCTGATCGTCACCTCGTTTGCGGTCATGGTGCTCTCCACGCTCATCGCATTGCCCATCGCCATCGGCTCTGCCATCTTTGCAGTCGAGATTAGCCCTAAGTTTGGTTCCAAGGTCTTTCAGCCGCTTATTGAGCTTTTGACCGGCATTCCCTCGGTCGTCTTTGGCCTCATCGGTTTTCACGTGGTTGTCGGCCTTATGAAGAGCGTTTTCCACGTGAGCACGGGCCTGGGCATCTTGCCCGGCGCCATCGTGCTGGCCGTCATGATCCTGCCGACCATGACTACGCTTTCGGTCGATGGCCTGCGCGCCGTGCCCGACAGCTACCGTCAGGGCTCGCTTGCGCTGGGCTACACCCGCTGGCAGACCATCTGGCACGTGGTGCTCAAGTCCGTCATGCCGTCGCTCATGACCGCGGTCATCCTTGGCATGACGCGCGCCTTTGGCGAGACGCTCGCCGTGCGCATGGTTATCGGCGGTATCGAGGCCATGCCGACGTCGCTGCTGTCGCCGGCGTCCACCATCACCACCACGCTTACCACGTCTATGGCGGTCTATGCCGAGGGCTCGGCCCAGGACGATGTTCTGTGGGCGCTCGGTCTGCTGCTGATGGGCATGAGTCTCATCTTCATCCTGATCATCCACCTTATCGGCCGCAAGGGGGCGAAGGCTCGTGGCTAGCACACGCATCCATATTGACGAGGCGAGACTCGAGCGCGTCCAAAAGCAGGACCGCATCGCCACGGGCGTGCTGACGGCGATCGTCGCCATCGTCATGCTCGTCGTCATTTCCATGGTGGCCTATATCCTGTTCGAGGGGGTCTCGACGCTGTTCCAGCTGGGATTTCTCACGCAGCCCGCGCGCGCCAACGGAACCCAGGGCGGCGTGCTCTACCAGCTGTTCGACTCGTTCTATCTGCTGCTGATTACCCTAGCCATCTCGGTGCCCATCAGCCTGGGCGGCGCGGTCTTTTTGGTTGAGTACGCGCCGGACGGACCCATCCGCGACATCGCCTCCACCGCCATCGAGACGCTGTCCTCGCTGCCTTCCATCGTCGTCGGCATGTTCGGCTTCCTGGTGTTCTCGGTGCAGCTGGGCTGGAAGTACTCCATCATCTCCGGCGCCGTCGCGCTCACCATGTTCAACATTCCCATCCTGGTGCGCGTGATCCAGCAGGCGCTCGAGGACGTGCCGCAGGCCCAGCGCGATGCGTGCCTGGCCATGGGCCTCACTCGCTGGGAGGCTACGCTGCACATCCTGATCCCCGAGGCCATGCCCGCCATCGTGACCGGCATCGTGCTTTCGGCCGGCCGTGTGTTTGGCGAGGCCGCGGCACTACTCTTTACCTCGGGCATGAGCTCGCCGGTTCGCCTGAATTTCTTGAGCTTTAACCTGTCGAGCCCCACCTGCGCCTGGAACGTGTTCCGTCCCGGCGAGTCGCTCGCCGTGCATATTTACAAGATCTATGGCGAGGGCAGCCCCGAGGCCCAGCAGATCGTCTGGGGCACCGCGGCGCTGCTGATGATTTGCGTGCTGCTGTTTAACGTAATCGCCCGCATCGTGGGCAAGCAACTGGCAAGGAAGATGACGGCCGAATGAGCGAGATGAATGCAACGCCCGCAACCGAGGCGGCCACGTCCGAGACCCAGGACTTCCTGTCGAGCGTGGGGGAGAGCGAGAAACGCGTGCGCGTGAGCGGCAAGGCCGTGAGCGACGAGGTCGTGCTCTCTACCAAGGACGTCAACGTGTACTATGGCGACCACCATGCCCTGCACGACGCGTCGCTTGACTTTCACAAGGGTGAGATCACGGCACTCATTGGGCCTTCGGGCTGCGGCAAGTCGACCTTCTTGCGTAGCCTCAACCTTATGAATCGCGAGATCCGCGGCTGCCGCGTGGAGGGCGAGATCAACTACCGCGGGCGCAACGTGAACATCAAGGCCGAGAACACCTACGAGCTGCGTCGGTCCATTGGCATGGTGTTTCAGCAGCCCAACCCTTTCCGCAAGTCCATTCGCGACAACATTACGTTTGCGCCCAGGCGCCACGGCATCACCGACCGCGATGAGCTCGACCGCATGGTCGAGGAAAGCCTGCGTGGTGCGGCACTGTGGGACGAGGTCAAGGACAAGCTCGACAAGAGTGCCTACGCGCTTTCGGGCGGCCAGCAGCAGCGTTTGTGCATTGCACGCACGCTGGCGCTCAACCCCGACGTGATTCTGTTCGACGAGCCCTGCTCGGCGCTCGACCCCATCTCGACGCTGGCGATCGAGGACCTCATGTCATCGATTGTTGCCGACCGCGCCATCGTCATCGTGACGCACAACATGGAGCAGGCGTCGCGCGTGTCCAACCGCACGGCGTTCTTCTACATGGGCGATATGGTCGAGTACGACGAGACCGACGAGATTTTCCAACGGCCCAAGGATAAGCGGCTGAATGATTACCTCACCGGCATGTTCTCCTAGTCCGGGACATGCTTGAGGCCCGCGGCGGCCACGGTTGCCGCGGGACTGATTGGAGAGGCGGGTCATCTCTTTTGCGAGATGGCCCGCCTTTTTGCTCTGCGACCGAAACGACCACCACAAAGGGGACAGGCACCTTCGTGGTGGTTTGGGGTGGGGCTCGCTGCTATCATGGACAACGTTGTATTTCTACGAAGGAGCAGGGCATATGGCGATTCTTTTGGGATGCGATTCCATCAGCCTAGAGTTTCCCACCAAGCATATTTTCGATAGCGTGACGCTCGGCGTGGGCGAGGGCGATCGCATTGGTATCGTCGGTAAAAACGGCGACGGCAAGTCGACGCTGCTGAGCGTTCTCGCCGGCACGCTGGAGCCCGACGACGGCCGTGTGACGCACCGCCGCGGCACGACGATCGGATTGCTCGGCCAAAAGGACAACCTGGTCGATACCGACACCGTGCACCATGCCGTCGTCGGCGACACGCCCGAGTACGAGTGGGCGTCGAGTCCGCGTACACGTCAGATTCTCGCTGGCCTTATTAGCGATGTGCCCTGGGAGGGCACGGTGGGCGAGCTTTCGGGCGGCCAGCGCCGTCGCGTGGACCTCGCGCGCCTGCTAATCGGCGATTACGACGTGCTTATGCTCGACGAGCCTACCAACCACCTGGACATGCGCACCATCAACTGGCTCGCGCGTCACCTAAAGGCCCGCTGGCAGCGCGGTCAGGGCGCCATGCTCGTGGTCACGCACGACCGCTGGTTCCTGGATGAGGTCTGCACCAGCATGTGGGAGGTCCACGACGGCCAGGTCGATCCCTTCGAGGGCGGTTACTCGGCCTACATCCTGCAGCGCGTGGAGCGCGACCGCATGGCTGCGGTTACCGAGGAGCGCCGTCGCAACATGGCGCGCAAGGAGCTCGCGTGGCTGAGCCGCGGTGCCCAGGCGCGCTCCACCAAGCCCAAGTTTCGCGTGGATGCCGCCCGCGAGCTCATCGCCGACGTACCGCCCGTGCGTGACGAGCTGGAGCTCAAGCGCCTGGCGGTGAGCCGCCTAGGCAAGCAGGTCATCGACGTGGTCGACGTGGACGCCGGCTATGCGGATACCGATGGCGCGCCCAAGCAGGTGCTCTCGGACGTGACCTGGCTCATCGGTGCGGGCGACCGCTATGGTCTTTTGGGCGAGAACGGCGCTGGCAAGTCGACCTTGCTCGACGTGATCCAGGGCAAGATTGAACCCATGCGCGGCCGTGTGAAGATTGGCCAGACGGTGCGCTTTGGCGTGCTGTCGCAGCAGCTCGAGGAGCTCGAACCCTTCATGGGCGACACGATCCGCGAGGTGCTCAGCAACTATAAGAAGTACTACGTCATCGACGGCAAGGAGACTTCGCCCGAGAAGCTCTGCGAGCGTCTGGGCTTTACGACCCAGCAGCTCTGGAGCCGCATCGGCGATCTTTCGGGCGGCCAGCGCCGTCGCCTGTCGCTGTTGCTGACGATCCTGGACGAGCCCAACGTGCTTATCCTGGACGAGCCCGGCAACGACCTGGATACCGACATGCTCGCGATTGTCGAGGACCTGCTCGACGGCTGGCCCGGCACGCTGATCCTGGTGACGCACGACCGCTTCTTGATGGAGCGCGTGACCGACCAGCAGTGGGCGCTGCTCGACGGCCACCTGACGCATATGCCCGGCGGCGTCGACCAGTACCTGCGCCTGTGCAACGCTACCGCCGAGGGCGAGCCCGTGGGTGCGCCGAGCGCCAAGACCGGCACGTTTGACACTGGTGCTGCGGCGGCTGCGGCCGAAAAGCCCAAGTCGAGCGGCCAGCCCAATGGCCTTTCCAACGCCGAGCGCCAGAAGCTCCGCCGCGAGGTGAGCTCGCTCGAGCGCAAAATGGAGACGCAGCGCGCCCGCGTGGAGGAGGCCGAGGCCGCGATGGCACAGGTTGACCCCACCAACTACACGGCGCTGGGCGAGCAGCAGGCAAAGATCGACGAGGCCCACGCAGCCATGGATGAGCTGGAGATGGCGTGGCTCGAGGCGAGCGAGAAGCTCGAAGGCGAGGAGTAGACGAGGATGATCAAAGCCGCGTTTTTCGATATCGACGGCACGCTGCTGAGCTTTAAGACCCATCGGATTCCGGCGTCGGCGCAGCAGGTGCTCGACAGCTTTCGCGAGCAGGGGATTGCGTGCGTGATCGCCACGGGTCGCCCGACCTACCAGATGCCGGATTGGCTGTTCGACCTGGGTTGGGATGCGTACATTACGCTTTCGGGCCAGCACTGTTTTGATGCCAAGGGCGTTTATCGCAGCTGCCCGATCGATCCGGACGACGTTGCGGCGATTGTGGACCAGGTGGCGCAGGGGCGCTACGACTCACTGTGCATGCAGGGCGAGAACTCGTTTGTGAACCGCCTGTCCGAGCGCGTGGTGACTGCCGGCAGCAACGCGGGAATCGTCTACCACGAGGAGCCGTTTGAGCACGCCTTTGACGCACCGGTCTACCAGTTTTGCGCCTTTGTGGATCCGGCCGACGAACATATCGTGACCGATGCGGTGTCGCACTCACTCACTACGCGCTGGTGTGATCTGTTCTGCGACATTATCCCTGCTAACGGCGGCAAGGACCTGGGCGTGGCAGCGACGCTGGAGCGCCTGGGTGTCGACGCGAGTGAGGCGATTGCCTTTGGCGACGGCGAGAACGACCTGTCGATGTTTTCCGCCGTGGGCACGAGCGTGGCCATGGGTAACGCGCAGGACACGGTGAAAGCTGCGGCGACCTATGTGACGACCGCCGTGGACGACGACGGGATCTACAACGCCGCGAAGCACTTTGGTCTGCTGTAGCTGCGGATTCGGCACTTGGGGACGTTCCTTTTTCTGCCGGCAGAGGGGGACACTCCTTGCGCGCTGCGTGCCGTGTCGCCTTGCTTACCCCGCGCATTTTGTGAAACACGGTTAACTTTTTGAACAACGTAGTAAGACATGGGCAACTTTTGCGGTAAAGTAAATCAAGCAAAAGTATCCAAAGGCTAACTAGAAGCCATCGCGAAAGGCGGCCCATGGCCCTACGTGAATCCGGAGAAGACTATCTCGAATCGATCTACGTTCTGTCGGAACGTCAGGGCATCGTGCGCTCGATCGACGTTGCGGAGTACCTCGGCGTAACCAAAGCGAGCGTTTCCAAGGCCATGGCGACGCTGGAAAGCAACGGCTATGTCGAAATGGGCAAACGAGATGTTCATCTGACAGAGCGAGGGCTGGAGGTCGCTCGTCAAATGTGGGAACGTCACTGCTTTTTCGTGGGGCTGCTGGAGGATGCGGGTGTTTCGGCTGAGGTCGCGTCGCAAGAGGGCTGCCACATGGAGCACTGCCTGAGCGAGGAGAGCTTCGAGAAGCTACGGGCGATGTTGGGCCGGGAAGATGTAGCGGGTTCAACAACAGAAGCCTAACTGACCCACAGTAGCGCGGAGTTCGCGCAAAGCGCGAACCAGCGACCGGGATCAGTAGCCCCACCAACTAAGTCCAACTCAGACAAGGAACCCCGCCAACAAGCGATGCCCAAGAACCACCAACAACGTCACCGCAGGCCGGGACCTGGCTTGATTTTGAAAACATTCCGCAGCGCGAGGCCCGCCTTTCCGTTGCTCCGCAGGAGCAGGAAAGGCGGGCCTCATGCGCGAGGACGTTTTCAAAACCAAGCCCGGTCCCGGCCGGAGGGACTACGGACGCTACAGGTTCTTGACACCCACCGCGCGCATGGCGTTCAGGATGGCGATGATCGCCACGCCCACGTCGCCAAAGACGGCGAGCCACATGTTGGCAATGCCGAGCGCCGCGAGCACCAGAATCAGCAGCTTAATGCCCAGCGCAAAGATGATGTTCTGCCAAACAATCGTCATGGTCTTGCGCGCCACGCGGATCGCGCGGGAAATGTTGGAAGGCTTGTCGTCCATCAACACCACGTCAGCGGCCTCAATTGCGGCGTCGGAACCCATGGCGCCCATGGCAATGCCAACGTCTGCACGGGTGAGCACGGGCGCATCGTTGATGCCGTCGCCTACAAAGGCGAGCTTGCCCTTGCCCGATTCGGCCGCCAGCAATGCCTCAACACGCTCGACCTTGTCGCCTGGCATGAGCTGCGCGTGGAACTCGTCGAGTCCTAGCTGCTCGGCCACGGTGGCCGCCACTTCCTCGCGGTCGCCCGTGAGCATGACGGTGCGCTTGACGCCGGCGGTGTGAAGGTCACGGATCGTCTGTTCTGCATCGGCCTTGACGGTGTCGGCAATTACAATGTGGCCGGCGTACGTGTCATCGACCAGTACATGGAGGATCGTGCCGACGACCTCGCAATTGGGGGCGTCGATGCCGGCCGCAGCAAGCATCTTGGCATTGCCGACGACGACGCGCTTGCCGTCGATGGTTGCCGTGAAACCGTGACCCGCGACATTGGCGGAGTCGCTCACGCGATTCTGGTCGAGCTCACCCTGGTAGGCGGCACGTATGGACCGTGCGATGGGGTGATCGGAAAACGACTCGGCAAGGGCCGCGACTTCGAGCAGTGACTGCTCGGTATAGTCGGCCTCGGGGTGTACCGCCACGACCGAAAACGTGCCGTTGGTGAGCGTGCCGGTCTTGTCAAAGACGACGGTATCCACATCGGCGAGCGTCTCGAGGTAGTTGGAGCCCTTGATGAGGACGCCCAGCTTGGATGCGCCGCCGATGCCGCCAAAGAAGCTCAGCGGCACGCTAATTACGAGTGCGCACGGGCAGCTGACGACCAGGAAGGTCAGGCCGCGCAGGATCCAATCGGACCAGGCGCCGGTGACCAGGCCGCCGCCGAGTGCGAGCACCGCGGCCGCGCCGGTGACAGCGGGCGTGTAAACGCGGGCGAAGCGCGTGATGAAGTTCTCGGTACGCGCCTTCTTTTCGCTGGCGTTTTCCACGAGTTCCAGGACGCGTGCGACGGTGGACTCGCCAAAGGGCTTGGTGGTGCGCACGTGGATGAGACCCGTCATGTTAATGCAGCCGCTGATGATATCGTCTCCGGTTTTGGCAGGGCGGGGGACCGACTCGCCGGTGAGGGCAGCGGTGTCGAGTTGCGTCTCGCCCTCGATGATGACGCCATCGATGGGCACGCGCTCGCCGGGCTTAATGACGATGACGGTGCCGACGGCGATGTCATCGGGGAAGACCTGCTCGAGCGTGCCGTCGGGTTGCTCGACGTTGGCGTAGTCGGGCGCGATGTCCATCATGGCACTGATCGATTTGCGGCTCTTGCCCACGGCGTAGGCCTGGAACAGCTCGCCGACCTGGTAGAACAGCATGACGGCGGCGCCTTCGGCCATGTGCGGGTCGGTGTCGGGGAAGAGTACCATGGCAAATGCGCCGATGGTCGCGACCGCCATGAGGAAGCTTTCGTCGAAAGCCTTGCCGCGGCGGATGTTGCTGAACGCCTTCTGGAGCACGTCGTAGCCGGCAATTAGGAACGGCACCAGGAACAGCACGAAGCTGGCGTAGATGTCGCCCGGGGTGCCGAATGCGGCGGTAAGGGTACCGAGCTCGTCGAGGGCGTACACCACCGCAAAAATGCCCAGCGCTACCAGGATACGATTGCGCTTATGCTCAAGGGACTCTTTCTTCTTGCGCTTCTTCTTTTTCTTTTTGGGATCGGCAGCCGCCATGATTCAAACCTCCCATTTGAATGTATGAACACTCGCTCATATAATTTCGCGAGCAAAGGCCGCGGCAAGCGCGACCTTGCAGGTTGGCGTAAACCTGGGCTAGAGAATGATCTCGCAGTCCGGCTCGGCATCGGCGGTGAACTCTACGACGCGGTCGAGGACCTCGTCGAACTCGGCGTCGTCGGCTTCGAGCGTCAGCTTCTGGGTCATAAAATTGACCGAAACGGACTTGACGCCCTCAAGCTTGGCAAGTTCGTCCTGAAGCTTGCGCGCGCAGTTGGCGCAGTCGATCTCGTCGAGTTTAAACTGCTTTTTCATGGTGGGTTCCTTTCTCTGTATTTGCGGCTTGGGTGCAGGCCGCGCTGGTACCGTGGTTGGTTGCTATTCGCAGATGTGGCTCATGCCTTGGTTGAGCATGGTGTAGACGTGGTCGTCGGCGAGCGAGTAGAGGATATTGCGCCCGTCGCGCCGGAATTTAACCAGGTGCGACTGCTTGAGTGTGCGCAGCTGGTGCGATACTGCCGACTGCGAGGTTTCGGTCGCTTCGGCGATGTCTGCCACGCAGAGCTCGCGGCCCATGAGAGCGTAGAGGATCTTGATGCGCGTGGTGTCGCTAAAGACCTTGAACAGGTCGGCAAGGTCGTACAGCAGCTCCTCGTCGGGAAGGTCCTCGGGCGAGCAGGTGGTGGGGACGTCGGGCACGATGGTGGTGTCGATGCCGGACTTTATTTCATCAGCGTGATCGCTCATTGCAATATCCTTTCATATGAACATGCGCTCATATAACTTACTTCCGAGTATATGAGCGCATGTTCATATGTCAATATAATTCACGAAATATTTTGCTATCGAATGCCCTGGTGGCGGCTAAAGGCATCGATGATCGCGGATAAGGCCGCCGATGCCAACGTGGGTACCTTAGCGACGTGCAAAAACGGGCCGATATCCACTTGGATATCGGCCCGCATTGCATCGCTTGAGGAGGACGTCTCGGCGTGTCACTTTTGCACGAGGTGCTATGGCCCGGCAGGTATTGCTCGCGAATGGCGCCTCTGCTTGGCAATCTACTTGGCAAACAGGTTCTTGAGGTTGAACTCGGCCTGCACCGTGCGGAGCATGAGGTCGGTGTCGTCGAGGCCCAGGTGCTGCTCGTTGGCGTCGGCGGCGAGGGTGCCGCGTCGGCGGGCCCAGTTTTCGAGTGCGGCGGGCGCGGACTCTCGGGGAAGCGAGCGCACATCGGCGTCCAGGCTGCGGCAGATCTGGCGCGAGTCGATGACGATAATCTTACCCGCGCGGCGTGCCTCGGCGTAACCGTCCAAGTGGATCTTGAACCAACTGTCCTCAAAGGCGGCGTTGTGCGCCATGTATGGGTACTTCTTCATAAGCTTGAGCAACTGCTTTTGCAGTTCCTTGTTCTCGCGGAAGGGCGTTTTGCCGTCAATGTCATCCCAGGTGATGTGGTGGATATTCGACAACGGCACATCCTCGCCGCGGTAGATATCGGGCAGGCCGCAGTAGTGTGCCTCGGCGTCATGCGGGACGGCGTCGCTGGTGAGCTCCATGATCTCCCAGCCCACGTTGATGATGTAGCCGCGCTCGGGTGCGCGGCCGGTGGTCTCGATGTCGATGCCGAGCACCGTGCCCTGAATGGGCTTGCGAGCGTAGGCCACGCCGAGTGCGTCGCGGTCGCCGCGGATCTCGCGCATGACGGACGCGGCGGTGCGCTTTTGCATCTTGCCGATGGCGGCGCAGGTGTCGGCGTCGGACAGGCCGCGCGAAAGCGTTGCGGGCGTCACGTTGCGCAGGCGCGCCTCGCCAATCTGGTCGCACAGGTCGCGGTTGCGGTCGGCCAGGTCGCGCACGGTGGCAAAGTCGAAGCCGGGGTCGCCCTCGGCGGTAAAGTACTCGGTCTCGAGCACCTTGAGGGCCTCCTCGCCCTTCTGGCGCTCGGACTCCATGGCGCCGTGGTCGCCGTAGATAAACATGGGGATAAACGGTTGGCGCTCGTATTCGAGTGCTTGCGAAACGTTCATATAACTGCTCCTTGGACGGGCCGTGTTGTGCGGCTCGGGTTTATCGAGTTATGGCGAGATGATAGTTTACCATGGGCAACTATTGGCATCGCGCCTAGGACAATTACAATACCCTAGTTGACCGCTAGGACTTTTACAATGCTGCCGAAAGACACGAAAGGTTCCATCCGTCATGGATTTGCTGATTGATATTCTGCTCGACGCCGGCAAGGACACGCTCGCGCTGGTGCCGTTCTTATTGGTGACATATCTGGCCCTCGAGACGCTCGAGCATGTGGCAGGCGAGCACGTCAACGGCGCCATCAAGCGTGCCGGCGCCGCTGGCCCCGTGGCCGGCTCGTTGCTGGGCATGGTGCCGCAGTGCGGCTTTTCGGCGATGGCGGCAACGCTGTACGCCGGTCGCGTCGTGACGCTGGGAACCCTGGTGGCGGTGTTTCTCTCGACCTCCGACGAGATGCTGCCGCTGCTACTTGCCGAGCAGGTTCCCGTGCAGACTATGGCGATGCTTTTGGCTTCGAAAGCGCTGATCGCGCTGGTCACGGGCTTTATCGTAGATGCCGCCATTCGCGGTCTGCGTCGCAATGCCCGTGCGCATGCGGCGATTCGTCGTACCGTGTTGGGGACCACTGTCAATCCGGCGCACGTTAACTGCGCGCATGACGACCATAGCGGCGGTGACATCATCGACGAGGTGGCCGAGGCGGGTGTGAGCGCCGACCACATCCATGAGCTGTGTGAGCGCGACCATTGCGGTTGTGATGAAGACGAGGACGAGGACGAGCACGGGCATGGGCACGAACATGGACATGACCATGATCACGGTCATGAGGGGGAGCATGAACACCATCATGGCCACGGTCACTCCCACTCCCATGAAGGCGCGCCCGTCCTGTCGATTATCCGCAGCGCCATCTCACATACCGTGCAGGTATCGGTATTCATTTTCCTGGTGACGCTGATTCTGGTCGCCGTGCTCGAGACCTTTGGCGAGTCCGCGATCGAGCAGTTCCTGCGTGGCAACGAGACGCTCGCCGTCCTGGGTTCGGCGCTTGTCGGCCTGATCCCCAACTGCTCGGCGAGCGTGGTCATTACGCAGCTGTATCTGGAAGGCGCGCTGCAGCTGGCACCGATGCTCGCCGGCACGCTCATCTCTGCCGGTGTGGGTTATCTGGTGCTGTTCCGCACCAATCGCAGCGCTCGCGAAAACGCCGTGTTCCTGGTCATGATGTACGTCATCGGCGCTGGCTGGGGCCTCGTCCTATCTGCCTTTGGCCTCTAAGTGGGCCTAACAAAACGGGCTTCAAAATAGCCATGCACGGCGCTTGCACAATGCGGCGACGCATGGCATTTTGAAGCCCGTTTTTTGTTGAGCCATGGATCCTGAGAGCTCACACCGGTCAGAACAAAAAGGCAGATTTCCGGGCATAGCCTAAAAATCTGCCTTGGTTAGCGGAGCAGCTCGGTGAGGTTGCGCTTAAAGCGGGTGCGGTCTTCGCCGGTGAAGGCCGCCGGCCCGCGGGTGCGACCGCCGGCGCGGCGCACCTTCTTTTCCTCGTGACGAATAAACAGCTGCATATCGATGGTGGCTTTGTCGTACACGCGCCCGCGCACGCCGATGGCGGCGGCATCGCGGCCGAGCACCATGCTCGCCAGCCCAATGTCCTGCGTCACGACCACATCGCCCGCCTGCAGACGTTCGACAATGGCAAAGTCGGCGCTATCGGCGCCTACGCTCACGTCGAGCGTCGTGACCCAAAAGCCGCGTCGCGCGTGCTCGGCATCGCGCGGATCGTCGCGGCGAATGTGCCGCTCCAAGTTCTGCGTACTGTTGCCGGCGATAACCACGGCGACGCCCGCCCGCCGCGCGCAGTCGATCGACTCACGCGTGACCGGGCAGGCGTCGGCATCAATAAACAGCGTTCGCGGCATCTAGTGCACCAGCTTACCAAAGCGGATAGCGCGAATAACCAGCGTCACGCCAAACACCAGGAGCGCGGCGCCGCTAAAGATGACGAGCATCTTTGCCGACCACAGCGGGTAGATGAACACGAACATGCCGGCGATGATGGAGAGCGCGCCGCTCAGGATGGCGAGGGCGCGGTTAGACGAAAGCTCGGACTCCAGAATGGACATGACACCTTCGACAATCCAGCCAAAGCCAGCCACGACCACCACGAGCGTGGTGAGCGTCGCGGTCGAGAAGGCCTGATTGCGCAGGATTATGACGCCGCCCAGAATGATGAGCAGGTTGGAGATGATGCTCGTCACGCGCCAGCCGGCGGGCAGCAGCGGCTCAAAAATGGCGGTGAACAGCCTGATGGCTGCCGTAATTATAAAGTAGAAGCCCAGGACGGTCGTCAGGAAGACGAGGGACTTGGCGGGTGCAAACAGCAGCGCGATGCCGGCAAGCAGCGCGATGACGCCCGTGACGGCGTAGATCCAGCGCACGGCCTTGATTGCCTTGCCTGCCATGCTTTTCTCGTCAAATCCAAACAGATTCGACTGCTGGTCGTCGTTCTTAAAGATGCCCATGAGGTCTCCTTTCCGCACGGCGTTTGCCGTCATTGTTGTTTTTGCGGCGTATGCCGCAGTTGCTACAACAAGTATCGCCTAAAGGCACCGGCGTATGGGTCGGGGAGGGCGAAGTGTAACCCAAAGGTCCCGATTTGTTCTCGTTGTTCCCCATGTCGCGTTTTTCTATTCAACAGGTGTAGAACATTGCGGCCCTGTTCGTTATTGCCTGCGTTTTAGGTTAGATTTTCCTAAGAACAATTGCCTTGTATTGGGGGTCTCTATGAACGAAGCTGTTCCTGCGGCGCCGTCGAGCGTGGAGTTGATGGCAAAGCAAGGTTGCGAAAAGCTCGGGCTGGAATCGTTTGACGCGCTGGTTCGTCGCGCCCGCACATGCCGCCGTTTTGACGAGTCCATGCGCGTGCCGCGCGAGTTTTTGCTTGAGCTGGCAGAGCTGGCGCACCTGGCTCCCTGCGGCGCCAACGCTCAGCGCCTACGCTTTCATGTGGTGAGCGACGCCGAGGAGTGTTCGAGCTTATTTGAAAAGCTCACATGGGCTGGTGCGCTCAAGGATTGGTCGGGTCCTGTCGAGGGCGAGCGCCCGACCGGCTATATCGCGATCCTTGCCGAGCGTCCCGCTCCGGGCAAGCCTGCCGCGCCAATCACCGAGGCAGACGCTGGTATCGCCGCGCAGACGATGATTCTCGCCGCCCGCAGCGCTACGCCCGAGGTGGCGGCGTGCATGTTCAAGGCTTTTCCGCCTCGTGCGATTGATGTCATGGGGCTTGACGGCGACAAGTACGAGGTCAAGCTGATAATGGTCTTTGGCGTTCCCGCCGAGACACAGGTGATCGATGCAATTGATTCCAACCCCGACGGCTCTATTAATTACTGGCGTGACGAGGCACAGGTACACCACGTACCCAAGCGTCCACTCGCCGACGTACTGGTGTAGTTGAGCGTCGCCGCGGCGTGATCCGGCGGTAAACCACCACAAAGGTGACCGTCCCCTTTGTGGTGGTACGAGGGGGGGCATGTGGCCGATCTGTATTTGGCGCGGCATGGGCAGACCGAGCTCAATGTGCAGAACATTTTGCAGGGCTGGCACGATTCGCCGCTTACGGCGCGCGGGCGCGAGCAGGCACTGGCGACGCGTGCGGCGTTTAAGGCGCGTGGCATCTCCTTTGACCATGCGTATTCGTCTCCGTTGGGTCGGGCACGGTGTACAGCAGAGCTGATCATTGGCGAGGGTCGTTCCTTAGAGCTGGTCGATGACCTGCGCGAGTGGCATTTGGGATCGTTGGAGGGCACATCAAACCGCGAGATGCCGGCGCAACCCTGGGGCGATTATCCGGTCGCCTTTGGTGGCGAGTCGGAAAGTGAGCTTCGCGCACGTATGGTCGCGGCGCTGTCCCGCATCATGGCCCGGCCTCGGCACGACTGCGTGCTGGCCGTTTCCCACGGCTCAGCCTGCCAGGAGTTTCTTGAGTATGTGGCCGGCGGGGGAGAACAGCCCGACAACGGCGCCGTGCTTCATTTTGGTTATTTCGATGGGGCGTTTTCGCTCTTGGGTTGGTAGCAAACGAAAGGACCCCTCTATGAATAAAGATCTGTATCTGGTCCGTCATGGACAGACGATATTCAACCTTAAGCGCATTATTCAGGGTTGGAGCGATTCGCCGCTCACGCAGCTGGGTTGCGGCCAGGCGGCGCGCGCCGGCATGTTTTTGCGTGCGCGCGGCATTGAGCCCGATCATGCCTACACCTCCACACTTCATCGCACCGAGCAGACTATCGCCAACTTGTGGCCGGGCTTGGCGTATGAGCGTCTGGACGGCCTGCGCGAGTGGTTCTTTGGCGACTTTGAGGCCGAGCGTGTGATGCTCATGCCCGAGCGTCCGTGGCATGACTTCTACCGCCAGTTTGGCGGCGAGGGGCAGATGCAGGTACGCGAGCGCATGGTGGCGACGTTGACCGATCTTATGCGACGCCCGGACCATTCGTGCGTGCTCGCGGTGAGCCACGGATCGGCCATCAAGGAGTTTTTGGACCACGTGAGGGGCGCGGCGGCCGACGAGCGCGAGCGCGTGCCGGGCAACTGTTCGGTGCTGCATTTTGCGTTTGACGATGCGACCGATACGTTTGACCTGGTCGAAGTCTTTACGCAGGAAGATTATGCGCGCGAGCTGGGTCTTGAGCCACTGGTGGCGGCAGCGGGTCCGCAGCGCGGGTAGCGCGGGCGTGGCGACGTGGATTGCCGACATCATTGCTCGATGTGAAAGGGGCGGGGATGCATGCGCATGTATCCCCGCCCCTTGTTTGTTGAGCGGCCGAGTCTTTGTACTGGGCGTTTACGCCCTGTTAGAACCGTGCGATTTGGTGGGTGAGCAGGCCCGTTGGAACCTGCGGTGCGCCGCCGGTGACCTGCGCGGCGGGGAATAACGCGGCAACGGTAAAGTTGAACGGCTCTTTGCCCGTGTAGGTGCCGGCTGCGCGGGCCTCGTCTGCCAAAAGCTGCGCCGCTCCTGCCAGCGCGGTAGCGTAGACGGGGTCGTCTACCGGCGTCGGCTCCGGTGCCTGGTCGAGCATGGCTCGGATGGCGGCAACGGCGTCCTCGCGCTTGACCTCCCACACGCGGTGCGTAATGCCGGCGGGGTCGGTGACGGCATAGAGCGACGCGCCCTCTTTGGCGGCGCCGAGGATGATATCCATGACGGGTGATGCTTCGTAGACGAGCGTTACAGGGCGGGGCTGCACCTTAAGCGCGGCGATTGCACGGGCGGCTGCAGCTGTACCTGCGGAGGGCGCGTCGTCGCACGCCAGCACGCCGACCGGGCAAATCGCCACAACGCCCGTCACGCGCCCCGGCTCTCCGGAGCATTCGTACGCGTAATACGCCGCGCCCGGATCTTTGAGCATAAGCCCGTCGGCGATGGCGTCGCGCAGGGCGTCGTTGCTGCTCAGGATACCGCCCATCTGCGGCAGCGCTTCGAGCACGCGGTCCCGAGCTGGGCGGATGCAGGGAAACGGAAGTGCTTTCATGGGCGGTCCTAACGCGCGAGTCGGTTTGTTCGCGGCTTATTATGCCCCAACTTGGACGCTTGCGTCCCAGAGCGTGTTGTCAACAAGCGCGATGAGCACGTTCTGGCAGCGAACGATATCGGCATGGGCCCCGGCTCGTTGGGCTTATGCGCGAGCACCAACGAGCCGGGGCCGTAGCTCATGCAATTGCGGTTACCCGTCTTGCCGGCAATGACGGCGGTATCGGTGCAGCCGGTAAAGAAGCTGGCGGGTACGTCCGCGTCTGTCACGTCATCGGCGGCGCGCTTGAGCGCAGCTAGGAGGGGAGAGCCTGGGTCGCGCTCGATGGCGTCCCAGGGTGACGGTATCCATGTGGCAGATGTAGACGAGCCTCGCCTCGTCGCTCACGCCCGGCACGGTAATCATAAGGTTGCGGCGCCCGGGGAGTACTTCGAGCTCCTCAATCTGCACGGCACCGAGTACTGGATGGCTCAGCTGCGCCATCCGCTCCTCAGCCAACGCCTTGATATAGCGCTCGATCTCGCCCACATACGCACCCGGGGTCCGAGCTGTCAATCTTCACAAGCTCCTGCACAAGGCGCCAGGCAAAGTCCTCATCAACCATATGTAACCTAACAATCAGTTTGCTTTGCAAACCGATTGTGAGTCACCTGCAGATTCGCGATGCGCGCGTAGCAGCATTTACCGTTCGCAGGCCGAGCCATCGCGTTTGCCGTCCGGGCAGGTTTACAAACGACGCGGTGGGTACGTACCTTTCATGGACGACATGCTGTGCGACATATCTGCCTTTCGGTATCACCGGATACCTCCACAGGTTTTGGCAATAATGCCGGACCTGCCCGATTCTGTGGACGATCCGCGCAGGGAACGTCTTTGTGAGCATCCGCTCGTCAAGCATTTCCTGGGCACCCCGTTACATGTGTTGGCGCAGGGCGGCTGCGGACGTAAGGGCGGTCGCATCGTCAGGCATGTTTGGAACGGGGAGAGGCCGTTTGGCTCCGTGCGGCAGACGGAGTTTGGCCTTGATGTCGCGTCTCCGCTCTTTACCCTGCTAACCCTGGCTTCCTCGGTCTCAAACGAGCGTCTGATCATGTGCATGTATGAGATGTGCGGTACCTTTGCCGTGTGCAAGATTGCGCCTCAGGTAAAGTTGGCGCTTGAGCAGGCATATGGGGGCCGATGGGGTGACGCACGGTTGGGCTGGGAAAACGTAAAGGATGCCTCGGGGAATCCAACGGACTTGTGGAAACGACCTCCCTTGATCGAGCTTTCTGAACTTACGGAGTTCGCAAATAAGATCCAGGGGCTCCGCGGTGCTAAATCGTTCACGCGTGCCGCGAAATGCATTACGGGGATTGTGGCATCGCCGCTTGAGGTCCAAGCTTCGATGCTGTTTGGCCTTTCGAGGCTGCGCGGCGGCGAAGGGCTGCGCCTTACCAATAACGTCGAGATTCGCATGACGCGCAGCGCCCGCCTGATTTCGGGGCTTGATAGGCGCTACGCCGATATTCTGCTGGCAAATAAGGACGGCAGCCGAGAGTGCCTGGTTGAATGCCAAGGTAAAGCCATTCACGGATCCATAGAATCCAAGATCTCGGACTCCGATCGAACGACGGCCCTGCAAGCCATGGGATATCCCGTCGTTCTGATGACCTATGGTCAGCTGGTCGACTCCGATGCCTTCCATGTAGTGATGGAACTCATCATGTCCTATCTCGATATGCCGTTGAAAGACAAGACACCGCGGCAGCAAGAGCTCGAACGGCGGCTTCGTGAGGAGATTTTTATCGATTGGGCGGGAATGTAGCCGTGCGGGTGGAAAACGGTCGCGGAAGCTAGGGTTTTAGTTGCGAAAAGCCTTCAATTGCTCCTTGGAATTGGCTTGAAAAGTGCTACCTAGAGCAAGTTATTTCGGAAAATGGACAGTCAACATTAGTTTGGCATATAGAGATCGATTTTTACCTACTAAAACCCCTGATAAAGCTGTTTGTAAAAGCAGTTGTGCTTAGCGACTAGGGCCTCACTGTCGATTATCCGAAAAAACTTATTATGGGTAGCATTTTCAAAACCAGCCGGAGCAACGAAATCGGCCCCCGTTTCGTGAAAACGGGGGCCGAATGGGCTTCATGGTCTGCCTGGCAGGCTTGGCGCCGGCGCTATTTGATCACGCGCACGCGGTACATCGACGGAATTTGCTTGAGCGCCTCGATGGTGCTGCCGTCCAGGTGCTCGTCGGTGTCAAACATGGTGTAGGCGTTCTCGCCAGCGGACTCGTTGGTCATACGCTGCACGTTGGCATTGTCCTTGGCCAGGATGGCCGTGATTTGGCCGATCATGTTGGGCACGTTGGCGTGCAGGCAGGCAATGCGGCTTGCGGCGCGCGCCTTGCCCATGCTGCAGGCGGGGTAGTTGACGCTGTGCGCGATGTTGCCGTTCTCCAGGTAATCCTTGAGCTCGCTGATGGCCATGTCGGCGCAGTTGGCCTCGGCCTCGCCAGTGCCGGCGCCCGAGTGCGTGGTGATAAACGTGTTGGGCATCTTGACGGTCTTGGGCGTGGCAAAGTCGCAGCTAAACCAGCTCAGCTTGCCCTCACGCAGGGCAGCGTCGACGGCGTCCTCGTCAATGATGGTTTCGCGCGCGTAGTTGATGAGCACGGCGTCGGGCGCCAGCAGGTTAATCTGCTCGGTGCTGATCATGCCGATGGTGTCTGCCTTGCTGGGCACGTGCACGGTGAGGTAGTCGCAGCCGCGGCAGAGGTCCTCGAGCGTGCCCACGCGCTGCACCTCGCGGCTCAGCACCCACGCGTGCTCGACGGAAATGAACGGATCGTAGCCGTAGACATCCATGCCCAGATCGACGCAGGCGTTGGCGACCTTGGAGCCCACGTTGCCCAGACCGATAACGCCGATGCGCTTGCCCTTGAGCTCGCGGCCCACAAAGGCCTTCTTGGCCTTTTCGGCGTCGACCTGAATCTCGGGGTCGTCGGCGTTGTCGCGCACCCAGTTCATCGACTGCACCACGCCGCGGCTCGAGAGCACCAGCATGCCCAGGACGAGCTCCTTGACGGCGTTGCTGTTGGCGCCGGGGGAGTTAAAGACGACGACGCCCTTCTTGGCGTACTCCTCGACGGGGATGTTGTTGACGCCGGCGCCGCAGCGGGCGATGGCGCGGATGCCCTCGGGCAGCTCGTAGCCGTGCAGGTCGGTCGAGCGCATCAGGATGGCGTCGGCCTCCTCGGCGGTGTCCACAAACTCGTAGCCCTCGCCAAACTCGACTTTGCCGTCTTTAGTGATGTCGTCGATGGTCTTAATCTTACGCATGGAAAAACTCCTTAGCAGGTTTGGTTTAAACAGGTGGTTTGAAGTGGCTGGTCGGCCCGCGCGTTGCGGGCTAGTTAGATCGCGGGCTCAAACTATGCTGTGCTTCGAAGTCCTTCATGTACGAGGCCAGGGCCTGCACGTCTTCCATGGTTACGGCGTTGTACACGCTGGCGCGCATGCCGCCGACGAGGCGATGGCCCCTGACGTTTTGAATCTGGTGTTCGGCCGCGCCTGCGACAAAGGCCGCATCGAGCTCGGCGTCGCCGGTGCGGAAGGTGACGTTGGCGATGGAGCGACTGTCGGCTTGCGTGGTGCCATGGAACAGCTCGCTGTGCTCGAGCAGGTTATAGAGCAGGTTGGCCTTGGCCCAGTTGCGCTCGGCCATGGCGGCGAGTCCGCCGGTCTCCTCGACCCAGTGGAACACCTTGCCGCACACATAGATGCCAAAGGTGTTGGGCGTGTTGAGCATGGAGCCCTTGGCGGCCTGGGTCTTAAGGTCCAGGTACTGCGGCGTCTGCGCAAAGGCGGGGTCATCGGCGATGAGGTCGCCGCGCACGATGACCACGGTCACGCCCGCGGCGCCGGCGTTTTTCTGTGCGCCGGCGTAAATGAGCCCGTAGCGCTCGACGTCGAGCGGCTGCGACAAAAAGCAGCTCGAGACATCGGCGACCAGCGGCACGTCGCCGCAATCGGGCAGCTCGTGGAACATGGTGCCAAAGATGGTGTTGTTCTGGCAGACGTAGACGTAGTCGAGCCCGTCGCCCGCGGCCTCGGCGGCAATGCGCGCGTTGACGTCGGCCATGTCGGGGATGCGGTCGAAATTGGTGTCTTCGGAGCTCGCGAGCAGCACGGTCTCGCCGTACTTGGCGGCCTCCTTGTACGCCTTGTTGGCAAAGTTGCCGGTCACGACGTAGCCGGCGCGGCCGCGGCGCATGAGGTTCATGGGGATGCCCGCAAACTGCAGCGTGGCGCCGCCCTGCAAAAAAAGGACACGGTAGTTGTCGGGGATGCCCAGCAGGCGGCACAGGGTTGCCTCGGCGTCGTCGATGATCTGCTGGTACATGCTAGATCGATGGCTCATCTCGAGCACGGACATGCCGCAACCGCGGTAGTCCATCATCTCGTCGGCGATCTCGGCGAGCACGCTTGTAGGCAGCGCGGCCGGGCCAGCTGAGAAGTTGTGCACACGTGCCATCTTCTAGTTCCCCTCGTAGTCGTTTGAACGTTCGGGATACTTTAGCACAGTGGAGCGCCAGGCGCGACCGCATCACGGTAAAACTCGAGTGCGCTGCTATGATTTACAGGATGGTTACATGGGGGAGGGCGGTCGTTAGGTCTATATCACCGGGATATACCGTGACAAATACTCCTTGAGCGCCGGGTCGCATACATAAAGAAACGTTCCCAGCATGCCGCGCGTCATGAGAACGTAGTAGGCGTTGACGATAATCTTTCGTAGGTCGTCGTCGCTTGCCTTTTTCTTTGCGACGGTATCTTTGAAGTTTGCCTTGTTAACGCAGACGCCCCCTTTGTCGTTGTCGTAGTAAATGTCTGGCCCCAGAATTACGAAGCCGTAGTTGAGGTCGTAGCCCTGTACCGTGTGGATGCATCCGACCTCGTTGACGGCGTTGGGGGAGTTAACCCAATCCTTTTGACTCGAGTTCCAACGTTTAGGGATGCCCTCAATGACGATGTCGAACGCGTCTTTGTGTTTCTTCGTTTCCCACTTCCACGCAAAACCTGCCGTCATGCGGGATAGACCAACTTCTTCTTCCTTGGCTTGCTGTAGGGAACAGAAATCCTCAAATTGGTTGACGATTCCAAACTGGTATCTGGGGGTATCGCTGTTCGGATCCCCGGTTCGCGAATCGTAAGGCTCCGATGAAAAGAGATTCTTGAATTTCATGCCGGCATGCATATACGCTTTGTTATCGAGTAGATCATATACAAAGTCGAGATACTCATCGCCGCCGCGTACTCGCATTTGCGTGCTTAGGCTGAACTCTTCAGTTTCAATGCCCTCTTCTTCGAGTTGGTTAAGTCGCCGCTCAAGACCGTCTCGATTGAGGCCGGATGCCCTGACTTGCTGCTTGGGGTCATAAAACAGATATGCCTTGTCGCAGCATTTGAATATCCAGTCAACTTGGTTGCTTGTGTGCGGAAGGTCAAGACGATCACAAGTGCTATAGAAGGCCTTGATGCCGGAGCCCATGCTTAGATAATTACCCAGTCGATGTGCTTCATCGACAAGTAGGATGTCATAACGATCATTTTTGGTTACGTCACTGGGGCTCAAGATATCGCCAGGCTTTAACCCTGGAAGGAAGTGCGTGAGTTTCCTGAGGGTCTTTTTCAGGGAATCCATGGGGGTGACAAAACCGACTCGCAGGCCGGAAAGGTTGGGCTCATTTTTGATTTTGAACATGAGACTGATGGCGAGGATTGTTTTACCTGTTCCCGGCGCGCCATTCACGACGGTTATACGTTCTCTTTTTGAGCCGCCATGTTTTACGTCTTCATGCTCCTGTTCGAGACGTTTAAAAATCGTCTCGATCGTTTCGTATTGGTCGGGCGTAAGCGTCTTGAAAGGCGAGAACTTGAACAGATCGGAGTTCTCGAGCTCTTCAATCGGATGAATCGCGTAGTTTTCTTCGCGAAGCTTTGTCCAGAGGTCTCGGAACCTCTGGCGATACTGAGGCCGCTCAAAATAATCGAATTGGGCACAGCCGTTGTTGGCATTGGTGACCTCGTATTTTTCGTCGGCACAGAACAGCTCAATAAGTCGATTCTCGAACTCGAACGTTGCGGATTGGTTGAAGGTGGGATTGTCGATCAGAAGGGTCCGGTCGAAGTCCTTGTCCACGTTTGCAGCGTGTTGTTTCATACGGCGCTGGTAATTGGTTGTTTGGCCGATGTATGCCGTCTTGTTTCTGCTGTTGGTAAGAATGTAAAGGACAGGCCAACTCTCGTCATGATGGGCTCCAGGCTTTGGCGTGCCAAAGTCCTGAAGCGATTCGCTTGTCTCAAAGGGCTGGGGTAGGGGAAGCGTGTATTGCCGAAGGGCGAACTCATTACTCATGATGGTTCGCCTTTCTGTATTCGTTAGATGATGCGTCGACGGGGTAGCGCTCGCCATTGCGCTTGAGCTTAGACGAAAGCGCCGCTGGCAGGTCGATTTCATTTAAATCTGCGAAACGCAGAAGGAAAAGGAGCGTGTCGGCGACTTCGTCTTCGATAGCTTGGCGTTGCTCGGCGTCTTCGAACATTTCTGCAATGCGCTCGTCGCTCACAAAACGAAAGAGCTGAAGGAGCTCGGAGGACTCAGTTGCCATGCCGATGGCAAGCTCTTTTGGCGTGTGATATTTGCGCCAGTCGCGTGCATCACAAAAGTCCCTGACTTGTTCCGTCATGGCATCGAGCTTATCCATCGTCCGCAACCTCCCTGATGTTCATTGTTTTATTATGGCCGTATCTGGTATTTATTGCACATCATTTGGGGTGTGCGGTTTGTTCGATCGCGATTGGCCGGTAGGAGGTTTCACCATGAAGATCGACGTTGATGTAGACCAGCTGCGCGAGAGCTTGCTCGACCGCGCGGGGAGTGCGGCTGGCGTGGGCTTTCCGGCCGCCATGCTCGACGTAGTGGATATCGAGGACGAGTCGCCCCAAGAGCTCCTAGCCCGAGCTGAACGCGAAGGCCTCGACCTCCGTGTCTTCGCCACAGGCGACGATACGGACGACGGCTGGTAGCCATAGCCACCCCTCAACCCTATCCCCACCCATAACTTGCGGTGAAATAGGGACTGTTTAGGCTGCTAGAAGGCCTATTCAGTCCCTATTTCACCGCAAGTTATGGGTGGGGATGGCTACGACGCCAGTGTGGCGATGACGGCTTCGTCGCCGGCGTATATGAGGGTGTTGCCGTCGGGGATGATCGTTTGGCCGTCGCGCTTGAGCATCACCACGATAAACGGGTGCTTGCCTTGTGGCACGTCGCGCAGACGCAGTCCTGCCAGGCGACCGTGGGGCGTTACGGTGACCTCGCGCAATGTTACCTCGGCACGCTCTTCAAACGTCGGCGCGGCCATCACCAGAAGGTCTCCTTCCTCAATTACGGTATCGCCGTTGGGTAGCACCGGGTGCGCACCGTCGCGCAGCACCAGGACCACGAGCATGTCGGCGACGCTGCCAATATCGGCGAGCGAGCGCCCGGCAAACGGATGGCCCGCGCCTACCTTGAGCTTAACGAACGACATGCCGTCCTCGTCGCGGTAATCGTTAAACGTGCGGCGCACGTCGCCTTCCGCGTCGATCATGTCGAGCTTTTTCGCCACTGCCGGTAGCAGCGAGCCCTGCACTACAATGCTCGACACGGCAATCACAAAGACCAGGTCAAATAGGTCGTGCCCACCGGGAACACCGACCACCACGGCAAAGAGGCTAAACACGACCGAAGCCGCGCCGCGCAGACCCGCCCAGCTTACGAGCGCGACTTGGCGAGGATTGGTCTTAAAGGGCGCCAACAGCAGGCGGACGGCGATGGGGCGGCTCACGAAGAGCATAAACGCCATGAGCGCCAGGCCCGGCAACAGCATTTGCGGCAGGCGCGCGGGCGTGACGAGCAGGCCCAGCAAAAAGAAGATGGTCATCTCGGCCATTTCGGTGAGGGTATCAAAGAAGTGGGCCATCTCGACCTTGCCGGTGATGTCGCTTGCACCCAGCACAATGCCTGCCAGGTATACGGCCAAAAAGCCGTTGCCGCCCAGGTAGCTCGGCAGCGCGTAGGCAACGATCGCCACGGCGAACAAAAAGATGGTCTGCGCGCCCTCGGCCGTTGCGTGCGCGCGTTCAATGAGGCGGCTGGATGTCCAGCCGATGGCAAGGCCCAGTCCCACGCCCAGGGTGATCTGCTTGGCCAACAGCACGGGAATGTCGATGTCGCCGCCCGCCGCGAGGGTCGCGAGCACCGCGGTAAGCATGTAGGCGACGGGGTCGTTGGAGCCCGATTCGACCTCGAGCAGCGAGTCAGTCGCGCCCTTTAGCGAAAGGTTGTGCTCGCGCAGCACGCTAAAGACGCTCGCCGCATCGGTCGACGCCACGACCGAGCCCAGCAGCAGGCCGCCGATCCAGTCGAAGCCTAGTGCAAAATGCGCAAAGGCGCCCGTGATGCCGGCGGTGGCGATAACGCCGAGCGTGCTCAGCAGTACCGCGGGCGCGGCGACGGGCTTGGCGCGGTCGATGTTGGTGTTAAAGCCGCCGTAGAACATGATGAACAGCAGCGCCGTACTGCAGACGGTTTCGGTAAGCGCGTAGTCGCTAAAGTCGATGTGCGCCGGCCCGTTGACGCCCAGCAGCATGCCGAGCGCGATAAAGATGAGCAGGGTAGGGAAGGGGAGCTTTTTGCCGACGGGTTTGATGGTCAGACACAAAATGATGACGAGGCCGATAAAGAGAAGTATCTGGTTCATGGGTAGTGTCCGCTCCTGGGTGGTTGGCGTGGCACGGTCAGTTGTCTGCGGTTATTTGTACCCAAAGATGGTGGGTTTATGGGGCCGAGCCGCGGGCGTTCGCATTATCGACACGAGGCGGGGGGCGCGGGCGGTGCTGGTTGGGGCGTTGGTGCTGGTGGCGCGGTGTTTTCGGGGCGTGCGGGCGGCCGCTTGTGACCGTTGGCAGCGGTGGCACTTTCCAGCTTTATTGCAACGGAGTACAATGGGTAACGTTTAAGTTCAACTTGAAGTTTTAGTCGTGGCATCGGGCTTCGGCCGTAATGCAGGGAAAGGCGTTCCATGGCGATCTATGTGACATCTGATGCTCACGGGCACGTGCGCGCGCTGGACGAGGCCCTTTCCAAGATCTCGCTGACGTCCGACGACACGCTGTACGTGCTAGGCGACATGATCGACCGCGGTCCCGATCCGGTCGGTGTCATCAACTTGGTGCGGTCGCTGCCCAACGCTCGCGTGCTTAAGGGCAACCACGAGCAGATCATGCTCGACGCGATCATTGGCCAGGACCCGCTCGATGCCGAGACCTGGGATATCAATGGCGGTTGGACCACGCGTCAGCAGCTCAACGAAATGGAATTTGAGGCATACGAGGGGCTGGTGCGCTGGGCTGCCGCCCTGCCGCTCTACGCGGTGGTCGAGACTGCCGAGCGACCGTATCTGCTGGTGCACGCCGGCGTTCAGACCGAGGCGGCGCGTGCGTTTTTGCTTGAGCATGGTGTCGATTGCGGCGACGGCAGGGGAGCGGTCGATGCCGATAGCGAGCTGCTGCAGCAAATGCTCGCCGTGCAGTCGTCCGATGACTTGCTGTGGATTCGTCACGGCTACTGGGATGCCCCGACGGGGCTGCTTTCTGCCGAGGGCAAGGGCCCGGTCGTGGTGAGCGGCCACACGCCCACGGTGTCGCTGGGGCGTTATTGCGAGGTTGGCGGCCTGGCAGGGCTCGATGAGGAGTCGGGCCGCGGGCGGATGGTGCGCTTGGGTGGCGAGGATACCGCCGGCGTGCCCGATCGCATCGATATCGACTGTGCGGCGGCCACCGGTTCCGAGTTCGGCCGCGTGGGCATCCTGCGCCTGGACGACGGGGCGGAGTTTTATGCGAACATTCTTCCTGGCGAATAACTTTGTTCCGCCGTTCTACCGAACGGCGGCCACGTTGATGCTGCGCAGCCCCGAAGCACCCCATCTTGTCGCTCAAACCGTCGTTCGCGTACGGAAGTACGCGTCGCTCCTCTTTCGCGCCAACCTGGGGCACTTTGAGACTGCTCGCTGTCGGTGCCAAAACATCGACGTTTCTTTTCTTCAAATTGATTCGAATTAGACGCCGTACGGGTTGCGGTCGCGCTCGATGCGTTGGCGGATGTGGGCGTATTCGATAATCAGCAGCACCAGGAGTAGGGCCATGATGGCTAGGTAGCTCACCACGGCGCCCATCAGACCCAGCAGGTTGATCAGGATCACCGGCAGCACTACGCTTACGGCGAAGCAGATCAGGTAGATTTTGGTGACGTCGTCGGCATGGCGCAGCACCGTGATGATGGCGTAGAGAAAGTCGATGGCCGCGGTGACGCCGCCGGCGACAACCATCAGCAGTGCCAGCGTGCGGTAGCGCTCAAAATTGAGGCCGTACATGAAGCTCATGAGGGGAATACCGGGACCTGCCATAAATGCGGCGCACACGCTGGTGATGACCACGATCAGTGCCATAACGGCAACAATAATCAGGTCAAAGCGACGACGCTTGCGAGGATTAGCCCAAATGCTCGACAAACGCAGGAGCTGCGGTTTATAGATAAATCCAATGCTCAACAAAATAGCCTGCGCCGGAAAGAACAGGGCATTAAAGTACAGCTGATACTTGTAGGCCAGCGTGCCTTCCATCACGAACTTGGGCATGCTCTCGATAAGGTTGAACAGGAACAGCGCGCCAAAAAGCGGGGCGCACTGGATAAACAGGTGACCGACCTCGCGCAGGCTCACGCGGCGCGATTTTTCGGTTTCGAGCAGGGCGAGCGGCGCGGTGACCAGAACGAGCGAGGCGATCGCGGTAACACCCATGGCCATGGCGGCGATGGGCATGCTGCGCGTGAGGAACAGTACCACGCTAAAGACCGCGATGACGCCGACGGATCGTAGCGTTTGGCTCATGCCGGCCAGGTAGAGTTTGTCGGCCTGCTGCAGGCGGCCCTCGTACACGTCGGCAATGCCGTCGATCACCTTATACAGGTAGACGCCCAGGCCGATTGTGGCCATCTGCGCATCGTAGCCGCGGGCGCTGCTGTATACCAGGCCGCATGCCAGCGCGAGCGCTCCGCAGATCCAGCGGTTGAGCTGGTAAGAGGCAAAGGACGTCTTTTCGTCGATGTCCGAGACCTGGAAATTGCGCACGCCGTAGTTGCACGCGATCATGATGAGCGTGCCGGTGACAAAGGCGATGGAGAATTTGCCAGCCTCCTCGGCGCCCACGAGCTGTGTGGACACGATGGTGAGCAACGGAAACGCCATGCCCCATACGGCGGTGCCCAGGGTATTCCAAAGGTAGTCGCGACGGGTGGCGTGATCTTCGTACTCGGCTTCTTGCGTGGAGAAGCCGCCGCCGTAGACGGCTCCGAGCAGGCGGTTCCACCAGGCATTGACCATGCGGTGGATGGGGCCGGGCTGGCGATCGCGCTCGCGGCGACGGCGTGTGGCCTGGCTGCTGTCGGGACCGCCGGCGTTACGCTGGCTTAGCTCTTGGATTCGTGCGAGCTCCTCGGCGGTGTGCGATGCGGGGAACAGGCCGTTCTCGATGCGTCCGCCCTGCCCGTGCGCCCCGTCCGATACGGTGGGGTCGGCGACGCCATTGCGGCGGGCGATGGCGCGGCGAATGCTATCGATGGGCGTGATGCTCAAAGCGGAGTCCTTTCTATTGCTGCGCTCTAGTATAGACGCGACGGTGTTCGTTCGTGTTTTTGAACAGGTTGTTCGATAATTTCGGCGGCGCCATTCAGTAGCCGGCACTCGGGGACGTTCCTTATGTGCCGGCACTTTAGGAACGTCCCCGAGTGCCGGCATCCGGGGACGCTCCTTGGTTGTTGCCTGTTCAAGAGTGTCCCCAACGATTAGTCGTTTAAAAACGTCCCCAATGACTAGGCCGCTTGCCTGCGATTTTTGACCGTTGGGCGGGCGCTTCGCCGTTGCCGCAAAAACGTTTTTGCATATCGGGTACAACGGGCTTTACGTGAGTAAAGTGCGCGTCGTGTCCTCGTGTCGCGTTTTTAAAGGAGGCCCCATGCCTGGTGTTACCCCTGCAGATGTTTTGTCCAACTTTGGTATTACGCTGGTCGAAGATCCCGCCGAGAATCAGCCCCGTCTGCTGGTCGATCTACCCGCCGCGGAGCTCGTCGAGCACGCTATCCGCCGCGAAGAAGGCCGCATAGCATCCAACGGCGCGCTGGTGATCGAGACGGGGGAGCGCACTGGTCGTTCCCCCAATGACCGCTTTATCGTTGACACGCCCGACGTGCACGACAAGATCGCCTGGGGCGCCGTCAACCGACCGCTTTCGATCGAGAGCTACGAGACCATCAAGGCCGGCATCGTCGACTACCTCAACGAGCGCGACGTGTTCGTCACCCGCGGCATGGCCGGCGCCGACCGCAACCACACGCGCCGACTGCTCGTCGCCTGCGAGCGCGCCAGCCAGGCACTCTTCATTAAGCAGATGCTCGCCCGCCCGCTTGCCCGCGAAATCGCGCGCACCGGCGAGCCGGACTTCTGTGTGCTCGCCGCGCCGGGCTACCAGTGCGATCCCGCCATCAAGGGCCTCAACTCCAGCGCCGCCGTGGTCATCAACTTCCAGGAGCGCGTGATTTTGGTCGCGGGTACCGGCTACTCCGGCGAGATCAAAAAGTCCATCTTCAGCGTCATGAATTACCTGCTGCCCGTCGAGGACGACGTGCTGCCCATGCATTGCTCGGCCAGTATGGATCCCGTCACGCACGAGACCGCGGTGTTCTTTGGCCTGTCGGGCACCGGCAAGACCACGCTTTCGGCCAACCCCATGCGGCTGCTGATCGGCGACGACGAGCACGGTTGGTCCGACATGGGCATCTTCAACATCGAGGGTGGCTGCTACGCCAAATGCGAGGGCCTGGACGCGTTCCACGAGCCTGAGATCTTCAACGCCGTCCGCTTTGGCGCGATCTGCGAAAACGTGGTGCTCGACGAGAGCCGCAAGCCCAACTACGATGACGTCTCGGTCACGCACAACACGCGCGTGGCCTACCCTGTGGAGCACATTCCCAACGCGTGGACCAAGGGCATGGGCACCACTCCGAGCGTCGTGCTGTTTTTGACCTGCGACGCCTTTGGCGTGCTGCCGCCCATCTCGCGCCTGACGGCCGACGCCGCCATGTATCACTTTGTGACGGGCTTTACGGCCAAGATCCCCGGCACCGAGGTCGGCGTCACCGAGCCCACGCCCACGTTCTCTTCGCTGTTTGGCGAGCCGTTTATGCCGCTCGACCCCATGGTCTATGCCAAGATGCTCGGTGAGCGCATCGCCGACGGCCGCACGCGTGTGTACCTGGTCAACACCGGCTGGATTGGCGGCGGCTACGGCGTGGGCCATCGCATCGAGCTTGCCTACACGCGCGCCCTGGTGGCCCGCGCCCTCGACGGTACCATCGAGGACAGCGAATTCGTGCATGACGATATCTTTAACGTTGACATTCCCACCACGTGCCACGGCGTGCCCGACGGCATCCTGGTGCCGCGCCAGTACTGGCAGAGCACCGCGCGCTACGACGAGGCGGCGCACAACTTGGCCGTGATGTTCGAGGAGAACTTCGAGAAGAAGTACTCGCACCTGCCCGAGTCCGTGAAGGCCGCCGGTCCGCACGCTCAGGTGCACGCCGACGCCCGTCATCGCGGCCGCGGCCTGCTGGGACTCCGACACTAGCGTCGCCGCGAGTCCATATCCGCCACAAAGGGGACAGGCACCTTTGTGGCGGTTTTGCTTGGGCGAATGACTCGGGTTACAATACGCCTGACATATCGCCCCCTTCTCCGGATGGGGGCAGCGTAAGCGCTCTTGTGGCGGCACCGTAGGACTTTGAAGGTGGCCGTCGTAAGGGCGCTTTTTGTTTGGCTCTGTTAGACCAAATTTGACACGATCGGCTGTTCGTCGAACCGGAAAATAATCGGGCTATCCCCGCCCATCG